>OGZM01000018.1_pt1 | contig 249284 bp, 187 predicted proteins | sample 1576821 | NCBI WGS metagenome assembly OGZM01 (sample SAMEA3541491, study PRJEB24748) | human gut metagenome | biome: human gut; feature: human-associated habitat; material: faeces | place: China | collected 2012
TTTGCGAAAGTGCTGCAAAGATACTGCCTTTCTCTATTACATTCCAAATTTTTCTGCCACTTTTTTATGCTGTATAACATAACTTTCTTGCAACAAACTGTACTTCACGATTTTATAATTAAACATTTTTTCCAAAAAAAAATCCCATTACTATTTAAGTGAGCTACACCTAAACGCTGGTTCGGTCGATAATTTGTGGAGATTGTTCTTGTATATTACAACTCTTCTCCTCAGAAACTATCGCTTCTTGTTCCCGGCATAGGGGAGAAGGTATGATGCCCTCGGTAACGAAGACAAAGTCGAACGTAATCTATTCCTCCTATCATTTTTATCGAGTTTTTTTCTTTCCTCCTAATAAGAAGCTGTTTTAAATTTATTGAGAAATAATATTATCATTGCAAGCAGGTATGTTCCGGCCATATTGAGCCCCTATCTCGGAATAAATTTAAAACAGCTTCTAAAAAAAAGAGTCCCATTCTCTAAACGGGACTCTTTCCATACATTACATTTATTTTACCAAAGAGACATTTGAGAGGAATCAACTTGCTGCGCTTTCTTTTGCTCCACAGCAGCCTGTTCTTCGGCTTCACGCTTCTTTTTCTCCTCTTCTTTCCGTTTTGCAATCATCTCGGGTGTATCGGGTCTGGTAGGAATTAACCAGTTATCATCGAATGAATCGAGACCCGGAAAATCGTCTTCCCCTGTGTTTGTATCAACACTCTTAGGGGGATTCTCCGTAACTTCCTTCGATTCCTCTACCGAAGTTTTTACATTGCTTTTTGTTTCACTTTCGTCCTGACGAACTTCAAAACTAATTACGGACGATGTGTCTTGTTTCTCTTCGACTGGCGTAACGGTTTCCGGCTCTTGTTTTTCATTCGTGTTTTTCACAAATTTCAAATTCTCTATCTGTGCTAATAGTTCTTGTCGTTGATTTCGCAATGCGGCTACCATTGCATTGGCATTTTCTAAATCGCTTTTCAGCGACTCAATTTCGTTTTTATTACCGACATTTCCCTGTGTCACAGCCTGTTCTAATTTTTCTTTTTGTTCTATCAGATCATTCAGTCGAGCTTGGAGTTGTTTGTTTTCTTCCTCCACGGATTGCAAGTTGTCTAAGAGTTGTGCTATTTTTTCATCTTTCGATGCTTTTATCTGCTCAAACTGTTGCAATTTAATTTCGACTTCATCTACTACCTTCAACCCATTCTGTGCTTCGGATAGCTGAATTTCAAGCTCTTTTATCTGCTTTAAGAGTTGTGAATTTTTATCTTCTCGTTGCATTAAGTCTTGTCGAGCTGCTTCCAACTGACTTGCAATCTCGGTCTCTTTATCTTTTGCCTGTGATAGTTCTTTGCGAGCCTGCTGTAAATCCATGCGAAGTTGCTCTACATCGGATATATTTTCTTTCTGTGTTTTAAGTTCGGCTCTTAACCTCTCAATTTCGGCAGAAGCTGCCTCCAATTCTTCTTGATGAACATTAGAGACTTTCAATTTATTCACCAAACTTTTATTTTCCAGTTCAAACTGCTCTTTTTCGGCTTCTAACGCAGCGATACGAGCTTCCAGCTCATGCACTTTTTCCGCCACCGCCCGTTTCTGTCGTTCGGCGCTTAATTGAGCACTTTGCATAGTATTACGCTGCTCTTCCAATTCTTTCATTTTTACCCGTGCCTCTTCCATTTCTTTCGTTAAATTGAGGTGTTCTGTTTTCCATTTCCGTGAAACGGATTCACGGGCACGCTCATTTACCGCACAGATAAATTCTTTAAACGGTTTATCTAATCGATCGAAGAGATATTTTTTCTCCGCTTCCTTATCCAGTGCGGCCAATATATAATCGGGAAGCGATTTGTTCAATAATTCTAACAATGTATCGAGCAGCGTATCGGGGAGTTGCAGTTCCTCCTCTTTGTCTTCTCCAACTCTCGAAGCAGACGGAGTAACGTCACTCTCATTATCCTGTCGCTCTTTTTCCCGAATACATGCATTCGTAATATTTTCAGCAGTATAAGGTTGAGCCTCGAATTCATCATCTTCGCCAGAAAACCCCAACGCTTTCATCGTTTTTCTAAATATAGACATAATTTTCTACCTTATTTATTTTCAATTTGTTCCACTCCGGGCTTTGTCACCAGACCTTTCCCTTTGCGTCCGTTTATCTCTATCAATACAGGAGCATCAAATTTAACAATTCTCAAAGATTCCGATTCGTACACAGCAGGGAGCTCATTCAGATAACTTTCATCGTAATAGCCATCGCCTGCAAATGTATTTACCGTAAAATAGCCAACACCAAACGAAGTCAAATTCTGAAAGAAATGCGTTCCCTGACTTGGTTCTATCCTATAATTATCAAGTGCGGACTCTACAATGAGACGGGCTGATGATATATGCGGCCATTTAACCGGAATTCCCAGTGAAGAGTCACTCGACCCCCATCGCCCGGGCCCTACCAAAATATAGTTTTCTTCCCGCTCGGTAAAGGTACGATTTATTTTCTCTATTTCACGTGCTATATTTACATTATTTGAGGACTTAAAACTCGATGATTTTACATAGACAATATGAGATACATTATCCATCACGCCGTGTCCCAACGCCGTATTGCTTTTAAGAATGGTTCTTTCGTCGGGTAAATCCATTACTTCGTCGCTAAGCATTTCCTTCATATCGACAATAGGCCTTATCTGCAACCAATAGACCGTACCGGGAGTATTACCCGGCCCTACAAGATTTCCCGCAAACTCTATTTCTACCGGCCGTCCCATTTCACGACTGCCAATGGTAAGCATAGAATCGAGAATAGAGGCTAACGGAAAGGCTTCATGTTGCAAGATATTGGCAAACGTAACGACTTTGCGCCCCCCATCATAATAACCGTCCCGGATCATCTGATCGACAGGATCGTAAGTAGAAACCATCAAACGAAGGGAATTGTCTTTCTCGGCATCACGAACGGAGAGTTTCAACAAATTGAAGCCATCGTCAATAGAGAAAGGTTTTTCACCTCTATTCATATCCAACGCATAGAATCGTGTTTGTGTATCTCTCAACGCCAAATCGAGTGTACTGGTTTGCAATACTTTATTGGGATGCCGTGGAGAGAATCGTAAACTGCGTCCTCCATCGACAATATATTTTCCTAACCCAATGGCCAAATCGACAACTCCATCTTCGGCCTTTTCGTCATTAATAGGATAATAGTTTATCGAACGCCCTACTCCTGCAAATGACGGATAATAACGATCGTTGTATTGCGTACCTACCACTTCCTGCAATATAATCGCCATCTTTTCTTGATCGATAACATTCGACGTAGCTGTCATATAGGCTTTACTATCGGCGTAAAAAACCGAGGCATAAACAGCTTTTATAGCATCTAACAGTAAGCGGAGCATCTCGTTCTTATCGTCCAACGAGGGTATCATATAGGTAGAATAGATACCGGCGAAAGGTTGATAGTGGGAATCTTCCAACAGACTCGACGAACGAACGGCAATGGGCTTACCCACCACATCGAAAAATGCCAAAAAATCGGGCTTTAATTCTTCGGGGAGCTTCGCTTTAAGAAAATGCTCCAAAATTTCTTCATCGGAAATATCGGAAAGAGCTATTTGATAGAGATTATTACTCTCCATAAAGGTATCGAATATATCGGTACACAAAACTACCGTTTTGGGAACGGTCACATTCACGCCTTCGATATTATCGAAAGTCGGATTTCTTTTTATCATGGCGTCGATAAACGCCAAGCCTCGTCCTTTCCCCCCCAAAGAACCATTACCGATACGAGCAAAATTGGAGTATTTGTCAAAACGGTCACGCTTGAAAATGGCAACTACTCCCCTATTCTTCATTTTTCTATACTGCACAATAGCGTCGAAAATGAGTTTACGAATCTCAGATATCTCACTCAAATCGGTAATTTGTCGAGGCTGCAAGGCTTCGGCCATAGGAAAAATAGCACGCGAATAGAGCCATCGGGATATGTGATTACGAGAGGCATGATAATAAAGAGAGTCGTCGGGAATAATATCTATATTGTCTTGTAAATCTTTTAGATTTTTTATTGTCACGATAGGCTCTCCCGTATTAGGATTGATGAATGTAAAATCACCGAAGCCGAAATTTTTCAATATCGTTTTTCTCAAATCGACCGGCAATTTCTTAGAATTTTTATCCAAGAATGAAGCGTTGAGCTTAATGGCTTCTTTTTGATTTTCGCGTTCGGAAGACTCGATAATAAGAGGCAAGTAAGGATCGCAAGAACGCACATAGGTGCAAAATTTTATTCCTGCTTTTTTATCTTTTTCGCCTGCCCTAACGAACGAAACATCGGATACGATACCCAGCATATTTCCCGAATATTTTTCATATATCTGCATAGCTTCCTCATAAGTTCGTGCCAACATTACTTTGGGGCGTCCCCGCATACGCAGCATTCGCTCGTGATCGTTCAAGGCCTCGGTCGAAAATATTTGGGATTGCTTCAACACAAAATTATACAAATTAGGCAAAATGGAAGAATAGAACCGGATAGAGTCTTCTACCAATAGAATGAGCTGCACACCTACCGAAGTAATATCGACTTCGGCATTCATTTTATCTTCGATCAGCTTAATAATAGCCACTAACAAATCGACATTGCCCAACCAACTGAACACGTAGTCCACCCCACTCAAATCTTCCTTTGCTATACGCCTTGAAACTTCGTGAGAAAAAGGAGTCAGAACGACAATAGGAATATAAGGGTAGAGACGTTTCATCGCCTTTGCCTGCGTAAAGGTCTCGGAACAATCGACTCCGGGCATAGTTATAATCAGGTCATAACGTTTCAAAGCCAATTCCTCGAAGGCTTCCTCATTGGTCGTTACCTGTTTCACCCGAGGAGGCGAACTCAAATTCAGAGAAACATATTCGAAGTAAATTTGTTCCTCCACCCGCCCGTCTTCTTCCATGATAAAAGCATCATATCGGCTCGCAACAAGTAAGACATTGAACACTCTTTTTTGCATTAAGTTAGCAAAAGAGGTATCTTTCAGATATAATTGGTTAATATTCGGTCGATTCATTATTTTTGTGTCGATTCCGGCTTTCAAATTGCCATTTTATTTTTTGCGATTTTATTGTTCAAAAGTAGTAAAAAAAATTTTTTTATCCATATAAATATGTACATTTGCGATAAGAGAAACGAGCATCTTCCAAAGAGATGCCCAACCAAGAATTTAACTTAATAATATCGCGACTATGAACATCGAGCACATCATGACATCATTGGCGGCAAAGCACCCCGGTGAGTCGGAGTATTTACAAGCGGTACACGAGGTGTTACTTTCCATAGAGGAAGTTTATAACCAACACCCCGAATTCGAAAAAGCCAAATTAATAGAAAGGCTTGTCGAACCCGACAGAATCATCACCTTCAAAGTGCCCTGGGTAGATGATAACGGCGAAATACAAGTAAACTTAGGATACCGGGTACAATTCAACAATGCCATAGGCCCATACAAAGGAGGAATAAGATTCCATGCATCGGTAAATCTTTCCATATTGAAATTCCTCGGATTCGAACAAACATTCAAAAATGCACTGACCACTCTACCTATGGGTGGTGGAAAAGGTGGTTCGGATTTCAGCCCTCGTGGTAAATCAGATGCCGAAATCATGAGATTCTGCCAAGCATTCATGCTGGAATTGTGGCGCCATTTAGGCCCCGACACCGACGTGCCTGCGGGCGATATAGGCGTAGGAGGCCGTGAGGTCGGCTACATGTTCGGTATGTATAAAAAACTGACGCACGAGCACACCGGAACGTTTACCGGAAAAGGTCTAGAATTCGGAGGTTCCCTTGTTCGTCCCGAAGCAACCGGCTACGGCGGACTTTACTTCGTAAAACAAATGCTGGCAACCAAAGGAATAGACATCGCCGGAAAGAGAATCGCCATCAGCGGATTCGGCAACGTAGCATGGGGTGCGGCATCAAAAGCTACACAACTAGGAGCGAAAGTAGTCACCATTTCGGGACCTGACGGTTATGTATATGATCCAGACGGTATTTCAGGCGAAAAAATAGACTATATGCTCGAACTACGCGCATCGGGAGAAGATATAGTCGCACCTTATGCCGAAAAATACGGAGTACAATTCTTCCCCGGAAAACGCCCCTGGGAACAAAAAGTCGACATCGCTCTTCCTTGTGCTACACAAAACGAACTCGACGAAGAGGATGCCAAGAGGCTTATTGAAAACGGCGTTATCTGTGTGGGTGAAATCTCCAATATGGGTTGCCGCCCCGAAGCTATCGATTTATTTATCAAACATCGTATCATGTACGGACCAGGCAAGGCTGTCAATGCGGGCGGCGTAGCCACTTCGGGATTGGAAATGACACAGAACGCCATGCACATTTCATGGAGCGCCGAAGAAGTTGACCAACGTCTGCACCAAATCATGAGCGACATTCACACTCAATGTGTAAAATACGGAACCGAAGCGGACGGATACATCAACTATATGAAAGGAGCCAACATCGCAGGTTTCATGAAAGTAGCCAAAGCCATGATGGCACAAGGAGTCATTTAAGATTTCGAATAATACGAACATAGAGAAAGGGAGGAGATAAAAATTATCTCCTCCCTTTCTCATTTATAATGAAGTTGCCTACGAACCAAGTCTTACATATAATTGTTTCTCCAACAGAAAAACCCATAAATGCCATACGTATGAAAAAGATATTCCTATCATTCCTGCTATTCTGCACCCTAAGCACAAGTTATGCAAAGATAGATATAGAACGAATCGACCCTCCATTCTGGTGGACCGGAATGCAAGACCGAGAGCTACAAATCATGTTATACGGGAAAAATATCGCCGACTGTAAAATTAAGATAGATTACCCGGGCGTAACCTTAACAAAAGCTGTCAGTCTGGACAGTAAAAATTATTTATTCCTTTATCTGAGTATCGCCCCTGAGACCCAACCCGGCAATTTCGATATTCAACTGAGCCGAAAACGAGAGAAACAAAATATCCCATACGCACTCAATGCAAGAACCATACAGGGAAAAAACCGGAAAGGATTCGACGCAACGGACGTACTTTATCTGATTATGCCAGACCGTTTCGCCGATGGTGACCCGTCTACAAACGTCATTCCGTCTATGCGATTTCCTTCACCCGTAAATCGGAACAATCCCGATGCCCGGCATGGAGGGGACTTGAAAGGTATCGCTGAGCACTTGGACTATATCGAAGACTTGGGCGTAACGGCCATTTGGCTGAATCCGGTTCTCGAAAACGATATGCCCGGCGGGTCGTATCATGGATATGCAACAACCGATTATTATCGGGTCGATCCTCGGTTCGGGACAAACATGTATTACCGGGATTTGATAACCGAATGCCATGACCGGGGTATGAAAGTCGTCATGGATATGATATTCAACCATTGCGGAGACCAACATATCTGGTTCTTGGACCGACCATCGCACGATTGGTTCAACTTCCCCGACGGTTATCGACAAACGTCCTACCGTCTTACTCCCCACTTCGATCCTTACGTATCGGAATATGACAAAAGCATGACCGTAGAAGGTTGGTTCGTAGAGAGCATGCCAGACTTGAACCAACACAATCCGCATTTGATGAAATATCTGACTCAGAACAGTATCTGGTGGATAGAATTTTCGGGAATCGACGGCATACGTATGGATACTCACCCGTATGTGTTTTTCGATTCCATGTCCGAATGGTGTGCCGCCATCAACCGGGAATACCCTAATTTCAACATCGTGGGAGAATGCTGGTACGGAACCGAAGCCGGTTCGGCCTATTGGCAACGGAACAGCATTTTGGATACGTCACGTAACTCCCACTTGAAAAGCGTTATGGATTTTCCGCTACAAGGTATAGCCCGTGATGCGTTTACTTCGCAAACCGACAGTTGGGGCGGGCTGAATCTGATCTACGACCACCTTGCACTCGACTTCATGTTTGCCGACCCAATGAATGTACTCAACTTCCTCGACAACCACGACACCGATCGTTTTCTGTTGTCCGAACCCTCCCACTTGGGCTTTTACAAACAAGCCATCGCATTCCTATTGACAACCCGTGGGATTCCCCAAATCTATTACGGGACAGAAATTCTAATGCATGGGAGCAAGCAAAAGACCGACGGATTGGTCCGCCTCGATTTTCCAGGAGGATTTCCGGGCGATACGATTAACGATTTCTTATCCCAAGACCGCACTCCCCTGCAAAACGAAGCCTTCGACTTTTGCAGGACTCTCTTGAAATGGAGGCAAAACAATCCCTGTCTGTCACACGGGGAGATGATACACTTCATGCCGAACAACGGATTGTATGTATATCGCCGCAGCTACGAAGGGAAAAATGTATTGGTTATCATGAACGGGAACGACTCTCCACTGACGGTCGACATGAGCCGTTATAACGAGATTTTATCGGAAGTACAATCCGCCCATGATATTATTACACACCGACAGATCGAGTTCTCCCCCGTTATGGAGTTTCCACCCAGAGCTTTATATATCTTGGAGTATTAACCGGACGAACCCGAGAACGACACCAAGCGATATTTTCCCTATCTTCGATAATCATTGGAATCGGGAAAAGGTTGAATACTTTTTTCTCACCAGCTAAAACATAATCATGCTGATAAAACAAGAGTCTGTTCAGAGGACTTTCACCAACGTGAGTTCGTCGTCTCTTAACCGAGCCGTCGCCCAATTTATCGATGTGACAGTATACAGACTGCAAGGGGCGATGTCGTCGGCCATATTACGAAGATAGACGGGATTATGAATAATAGCCTCTCCTACCGTGAGCAAAGGATTGCCGGAGAGCTGTTCCCGCAATATGCGACAGAACTCCTCTTTTTCCTGTTCGAAACCGGGCGACACGACAAACAACACACCTTCACAAAAGGTAGTCAAGGATACTTCTCGCTGAAACGGCAATATATTATCAACTTTATTGTCGAAAGTGAGATAGAGAATGTGTTTATTGAGCAACGACCGCCTATAACACAACTGATGCGAAAAGAATCCTTTCTTCATAATCCAATGATCTTCTCTTATGAACCTAACTTTTTCAATTTGGTAACCCGTTTTGCAACGGCTTTTTTAGATTCGCCACTTACGACCGACTGCTCTGGCATATACACCTGATTATCCACATCGGGAATACGATCGTTATAGTGCTTACGAATCAACATCAAACTATCGATATATACCTTCTCCCGAACCGATTGCTCCGGAAGAACGATATATCCGTAAAGACGGGACAACGCCGTAGCAGAATCGGATTGTAACGGCAAAGAGAACCACCCTCCCTTATCTATATCGCTTCTGTTGTATACCACCCCATTATCGGTATGACGTACGGCCATATATACTTGCGGGTTCACGCTTAATTTAGGTAGCATGACGACTTTAAATTTCAACTCGAAATAATCGCGAGTACGGAAGTTTTCATCGGGAGCGATATCGAACGCTAACAAATTGGTAGATAACCGGGAGTCGAAGATATGGCTCCGCCTTTGTTTCCATACATCTACACTATCGCCCGGCTGCGACATCGTTTGGGAATTTTCTTCCGCTAATAGTTTTTTGGCCTCCTCATTTTCGGCTTTCAATCGTTCCACCACACGATCGTATATTTTCATATAGGTTTCAATATGATGCCCATACCATACAAGAGTCGTGTCGAACTGTTCCCGAGTGACTCCATGACGCAAAAATACGGCTTCTCTTATTTTTTTCTTATCGGCATTGTTGTTATAAATATTATAGTTCGATTCTATGACAGCTTCGGATTTGTGTATATCGACTAACAAATCCTCCATATCTTTCTCACTAATGACATAATCCGGAGTACGGCTGCCACATGCCGACAAACATAAAACCAACCATATGATCCATATCGGATTTTTCATAAAGCTATTCGGATTTCTCAACTTGTTTATTTTCGGAAGAGAGATAACGATGATAAAAGAGAATCATACAAACCACTCCGACCGAAATCGCCGAATCGGCGATATTGAATACCGGACGGAAAAACTCGAACCGCTCACCTCCTATCCACGGTATCCAATCGGGCCAATAAAAACTGAACAGAGGGAAATAGAGCATATCCACAACTCGCCCATAGAACAGCCCGGCATACCCGTCTCCCGGCACAAAAGAAGCGACCAAAGGGGGGACAGGATCGTTAAACATCAATCCATAGAACAGGCAGTCTACAATATTTCCCGCAGCTCCCGCTATAATCAAAGCCAAGCAAACGATGAATCCCGTAGCGACTTGGGGACGATTCTTAATTTTCAGCATCCACCACGACAGAAAAACAACGGCAACAATACGGAACAGAGACAAGAACAACTTACTTCCCACTTCCATGCCGAAGGCCATACCGTTATTTTCGATAAACGCTATATAAAACCAATCGGTCACTCGTATAGATTCACCGATATACATGTGAGTTTTCACCCATATCTTCACGGCTTGGTCGACAATGAGTACAAGAACAATCGTAATAAGAGCAACCTGCCCTCTGGTCAATTTCTTCATATCCAAAATAAAAAGATTCTCACTTTTATCCTATCTCAAAAAGATTCGACCTTCGTGCTTTCTACCCAAAGAACAGCCCCCGAAGGTCGAATTTTAATATCACTTTTCAGTAAGTTTCATAAAAACAGCCAATCCACTTTACCTGTTTCCACAAAGAACAGATTGATATGGATACCGGCAAACTATTTTCTTTTTCCATCTTCCTTCGCGTCAATTCCCAAAGTTGCATGAGGAACAGCACGAAGTCTCTCTTTCGGAATCAGCTTACCGGTCTCCCGACAAATCCCGTATGTTTTATTTTCTATGCGTACAAGAGCAGCCTGCAAGTGCTGAATAAACTTCATCTGCCGTTGCGCCAATTGTCCTGCCTCTTCTTTGGAGAGAGTGCTAGCACCTTCTTCCAACACCTTAAATGTAGGCGATGTATCGGTAACATCGTTGCCATCGGTATTCATAATCGAGGCTTTCAACAAATCATAATCACGATATGCTTTTTCGAGCTTTTCATTAATAATCTGCCGAAATTCTTCAAGTTCAGCATCGGAATAACGTGTTTTTTCACTCATAATTATTGCTACTTAAAATTCCACATTCAATTATTCAAAGAACCGACCACAAACGGAAATTGTTCTATATCCGGTCAAATATAACAGAAATATCCCTATGGACCTCCATTATTTCAAGGATTTAACAATTCTGATATTCACCTTAAACGTATCGAAGTCCAGCTCGGTGACTGCTTCTCCGGAAAGAACTCCCAATATCTCAAACGTATTGGCCAAGACCTGTCGAGACATATAGTCACGATATTCCTCCACAACCAAATCGGTCTCCCCGTTCGAAGCGATATATACATCGATTTTATCCGTAATATCGAAGCCCGAAGTTTTACGAATATTCTGTATACGGTTCACCAGCTCGCGGGCAATACCTTCGCGGCGCAATTCGCCGGTCACCGTAATGTCGAGAGCTACCGTAAGATTACCCTCGTTAGCAACCAACCACCCCGGAATATCCTCGGAGATAATTTCTACATCGCTTGCTTCGATAGTAGCTTGTTGCCCATCTATCTCGAAAGTAAAAGCTCCGTTCTTTTCAAATTCGATAATATCCGGTTGCGACATAGAGGCTATCGTAGCTGCCAACTGTTTCATAATCTTTCCATAACGCGGGCCGAGCTTTTTGAAATCGGGTTTGACCCGTTTTACCAATATACCTGCCGCATTATCGACAAACTTCATTTCTTTCACATTCACCTCACTCAGAATCAAATCTTTCACGGCTTCGATATGATCCTGTTGCTCTTTATTCAATACCGGAATCATCAAGGTCGTGAGCGGCTGGCGTACTTTGATATTCACTTTACGACGTAAAGCCAATACCATCGAAGTCATAGTCTGAGCAATCTGCATACGCTCTTCGAGAGCCAAATCGATATAATCGTTGCAACTTACCGGGAAATCGGCCAAATGTACCGATCGAGTATCTCGTCCGGTTGCCGCAGTAAGGTCTGTATAGAGCCGATCGGCATAGAAAGGTGCAATAGGAGCCATGAGCTTGGCAACTGTTTCGAGGCAAGTATAAAGCGTTTGATATGCCGACAATTTATCTTCCGTCATCGTTCCGCCCCAGAAGCGTTTACGGTTCAACCGAACATACCAGTTACTGAGATTGTCATTTACAAAATCCGATATAGCCCGCCCTGCACGAGTAGGCTCGTAAGCGGCAAACTGTTCGTCGACTTCTTTAATCAAAGAGTTCAAAAGAGAGATAATCCAACGGTCTATTTCAGGCCGTTTTTCCATCGGAACCTCGGGTTCACTGAATGTGAAACCGTCTACATTGGCATACAAAGCGAAAAAAGAATAGGTGTTATACAACGTTCCAAAGAACTTGCGACGAACTTCCTCCACACCTTCCAAATCGAATTTGAGGTTATCCCACGGCGAAGAATTGGTAATCATATACCAACGTAACGGATCGGAACCATACTTTTCGATTGTACTGAACGGATCGACAGCGTTACCCAATCGTTTGGACATCTTGTTTCCGTTCTTATCCAAAACAAGTCCGTTCGAAACAACTGCTTTATAGGCCATGCTATCGAAAACCATCGAGGCGATGGCATGCAACGTGAAGAACCACCCTCTCGTTTGGTCTACACCTTCGGCGATAAAATCGGCAGGATATACTTCCCGCTTGTCAAATACTTCTTTATTCTCGAAAGGATAGTGTATCTGCGCATAAGGCATAGCACCCGAATCGAACCAAACATCGATGAGGTCGCTCTCTCTTTTCATGGGTTTTCCCGAAGGGGAAACCAACACGATACCATCTACATACGGGCGATGTAAATCTATCTTATCGTAATTTTCAGCCGTATATTCGCCGGGGACAAAACCCTCTTTCTTATAAGGATTCTCATTCATCAATCCGGCAGTAATAGATTTCTCTATCTCATTATACAATTCTTCGACCGAACCAATACAAATCTCTTCACTCCCGTCTTCGGTACGCCAAATAGGTAACGGAGTTCCCCAATAACGACTGCGGGAAAGATTCCAATCTTGCAAATTTTCGAGCCACTTCCCGAAACGTCCCGACCCAGTAGACTGCGGTTTCCAATTTATCGTGTTGTTGAGTTCTATCATGCGATCACGGCAAGCCGTCGTACGAATGAACCAACTATCGAGCGGATAATAAAGCACAGGCTTATCGGTACGCCAACAGTGCGGATAACTATGCACATGTTTCTCGATTTTAAATACTTTGTTCGTTTGCTTCAACAAAACGCAAATATCGATATCGAGCGTGGCATCATCGGCCGTAAGTGCGGCATCATAAGCATTTTTTACATAACGGCCGGCATATTCGCTATAAGCCTCCACATCTATGTTCTGCTTAACGAAACCAGGATCGAGGTCTTCTATCAGATAAAATTTACCGGTCATATCGACCATAGGACGGCGATTGCCGTCTTTATCGAGCATCATCAAAGGAGGAATACCGTTGGCCTTGGCTACACGATCGTCGTCTGCACCGAATGTAGGCGCGATATGCACGATACCGGTTGTACCTTCTTCGGTTGTCACGAAATCACCGGTAATAACCCGGAAAGCTCCTTCTCCCGGATTTACCCACGGCAACAGTTGTTCATACTCCATTCCGGCCAAATCGTTACCTTTATATTCTGCAACGACTTTCCACGGAATGAGTTTGTCACCGGGCTTGTAATCTTCCAAAGAAAGGCCCTCGGCTTTCGGATTGAATAGAGTCCGCACGAGAACTTTCGCCACTATTACACTAATGGGTACACCGGTATAAGGATTATAGCTCTGTACAAGATTGTAATCGATATTCGGGCCTACGCAAAGAGCCGTATTGGAAGGCAACGTCCACGGTGTAGTGGTCCATGCCAAGAAATAGGGTTCTCCGAAAGCGGTCATTTCCGTACGCGGATTCTTAATCTTGAATTGCGCTATACAAGTCGTGTCCTTAACATCGCGATAACAACCGGGTTGGTTCAACTCATGTGAACTCAATCCCGTACCTGCTGCCGGAGAATAAGGTTGAATGGTATATCCTTTATAAAGATAATTTTTATTATACAACTGTTTGAGCAACCACCACAAAGTTTCGATATAACGATTATCATACGTGATATAAGGATTCTTCATATCTACCCAATATCCCATACGGTGTGTCAAGTCTTCCCATTCACGGGTAAATTTCATCACGTCTTTACGACAAGTCGCATTATAATCGGCCACAGAAATGGTTTTACCGATGTCTTCTTTGGTGATACCCAAAGCCTTTTCAACCCCAAGCTCAACGGGTAACCCGTGAGTATCCCACCCGGCTTTACGTTTCACATGAAATCCCTTCATGGTTTTGTACCGGCAGAATATATCTTTAATGGAACGGGCCATCACATGGTGAATACCCGGCATACCGTTGGCAGAAGGCGGACCTTCGTAAAATACGAATGAAGGACACCCTTCGCGCGTTTCCAGACTTTGGTGAAAAAGATCTTGCTTATCCCATTGGTTCAAAACCTCTTTATTGATTTCCGAGAGGTCGAAACGAGAATATTCGGTGAATTTCTTGCCCATATATTTCTTAAATAATCTTTGCGTAAAAATCGGCACGAAGATACAAAAAAAGCTGTAACTAAGAAAGAAACAATTACATTATTACAGAAAGGGAACGAACGGAATTTAATCCTCAATAGGAACGTCGACCCAATTACCTTTACAAAATTGCCAGACATTGGTGTACCCGGCTTGTGCCAAAGCGCACAAAGCCTCTATCCGGCCGGCATTTATTTTCTCGGGATAATGGGCATCCGAATTAACGACTACCCGAATTCCCAAATCATTCATCAACTCGAAATAATCATGATTCGGATAAAAACGTCCACGAGTCTCCCAAGCCTTCGTATTGACTTCGACCAATAAATTTCGAGAAGCGACTTCTTCAAGATAGTCTGTCACCCATTTTTTATACCACGATTCACGATCCAATCCCGGACAATAGAGAGAGGCATTCAACCCTATCTTATCCAAATGTCCCAAAAAGTCGAAGCCCCCCAGCTCGATCATACGAAAGGAACTACGATAAAATCGGTGAACTACCTCTTTAACATCTCCATCGAAATACGTATCCACATAGTTCCGAAATCGTTCCGGTGATCCATCTGTATCGACAGGCGTACCGTCGGGCGCAACGATATAGTGTACAGACCCGATACGATAATCGAGAGGAAGGGATTGAAAATAGTCGATAGAAGGATTGAACGAATCGTCTAAGAAATCTATTTCGAGACCTATATATAAATCTATCTCGGAGGAATACAGTCGCTTCAAACGACGAAATTCTTCCAAATAGGCCGTCATTTTCTCTTTTTGCATATTACAACCATTCTGTACAGGAAATGGAGCATGAGAGGAAACACCGTATGAAGAAAACCCTTCTTTCACAGCCTCTCGTACAAAAAGTTCCATAGGGGCATGCCCATCACAAAAATCGCAATGAGAATGATAGTTAGTCAAATTATTCATAACGACACTAATCGATTATTTCTTTATAGCCCCCCTCTTCGATAGAGTACGGAGAAAACGGATAAACAAAAATGACAATAACAACGTAACGAAGACGGCTATGCCCAGCGAAACCGAATAGGACAACCGAAACCCTTCCTGAGCAAAAAATATGTAAGTAACCGTCACCATCGTCATAAACAGCGCCGGAATCAAAGTAAGCCAATAACATTTATGTTCCTTAGCCAACCAAACAGTCAATGCCCACAATGTAAACACTGCCAAAGTTTGATTACACCATGCAAAATAGCGCCAAAGCACTTCGAAATCGATCATCATCACGAGCCATGCAAGAATAAAAATCGGAATAGAAACCAATAGTCTATTTCGGATTTTCTTTTGAGGAATATGCAAAAAATCGGCAGCAATCAAACGCGCCGACCGGAGCGCAGTATCGCCCGAGGTTATCGGCGCCGCAATGACACCGAGCATAGCCAAGATTCCACCGAAAGTTCCTAACCAGCCCACCGATATATCATTGACTAAAATAGCCGGAGTTTTCCCTTTCAAGAACTCAGAAAGTGCATCGAATGACCCATTGAAAAAGGCAATCGCCGCAGCCGCCCAAATTAAAGCGACGATACCCTCGACAACCATTGCCCCATAGAATACCCGACGTCCCATTTTTTCATTTTTCAGACAACGAGCCATCATCGGAGATTGTGTAGCATGAAAACCAGAAATAGCTCCACAAGCTATCGAAATAAACATCATAGGAAATATGGGATTTACATCAGAGTCCGGTCGTGTATAACCTATCGCTTCGTGAAATTCCGGTAAACTGTCTGGACGCAAAAACAAAGATATCATAATCCCGATCGCCATAAACAGCAAAGCAAATCCAAATAAAGGATAAAGCCGCCCTATCAGTTTATCGATAGGAAGCAACGTAGCCAATATATAATACCCGAATATAATAGCAATCCACATGGTCGTGGTCGTATTTTCCCCCGTAAGTAAATCGAGTAGATTAGCCGGATTTACGACAAACACAGCCCCTACCAATATCATTAAAAGCAGAGAGAAAATCCGCATGACTTGCTTAACTCCCGACCCCAGTTCATCGCCGACCAACTCGGGCAGGCTAGCCCCATTCCGACGAACCGAAAACATACCCGACAGATAATCATGCACAGCTCCACCGAATATAGTCCCGAACACAATCCACAAATAGGCCGAAGGCCCGTAAAGGATACCCATAATGGCTCCGAAAATAGGCCCCAACCCAGCTATATTCAAAAATTGTATGAGAAAAACTTTCCATGTCGGCATAGGAATATAATCGATACCGTCTGTCGAGGTATAAGCAGGTGTCTGCCTCCCCGGATTAACCCCAAAAACTTTTTCAACCAAAGCACCGTAAACGAAGTATCCGGCAACTAACAGCAACAAAGCAATACAAAATGTGATCATACCAAACTCTTATGTAAATTCATGGTCTTGACAAACTAACTTCTATGAAAATCAAATACCTAATTCATCTAAGCTATTTATCCAATCGAACAAATTTCCATACCATCTTATGTAATGGAATGTTACAAAGGTAAAATCTTTTTGCCATTCTATCAACTTAATTAAAAAAAAGCTGCATCCTTACGTCAAGAAATGCAGCTTTTCACTATTTATAAAGCAATACCCTCTTTGGCTGGAAGTATCTCAATCCAATAGTCGTCTGGATCGTGAATAAAATAGAGTCCCATAGCTTCATTCTCGAAACATACACAACCCATTTCTTTGTGATAGGCTCTCACTTTATTATAATCGCCCGATACCCGCACGCACAAGTGACTTTCGTTTTCGCCTAACTCATATGCTTCTTTATGATCTCTCAACCAAGTGAGTTCCAACAAAAACGGCGAAACTCCATCGGTAAGATACACCAATACAAAAGAACCATCGGCAGCCTCTTTTCTACGAGCTTCGGTAAAACCTAATGCCTTCGAATAAAATTCTATACTGCGATTTAAATCTGTTACATTCACATTGAAATGGTCAAATTTTGCTTTTACTTCCATGATTTATAAGCATTATTATATAATTACTGAATCTCCTGTACGGCTTAATAGAACAAATTCTGTACCGTATCGCTTCGCTATCGGAGCAAAGGCTTCGGCTTTACGCACTGCCGGATAAAAGTGCATAGGGACAAACATACCTACATTAAATTCCCCGACAAACTGCTCTGCCCCTCTCATATAATCCTTTCCCAATCGGGCATCGACCGGAAACATCGCCACATCGATAGACTTAATAGTCCGCTTCATATAATACAATTCCGATAAATAAGCAGTTTCAGCTTCCCGCACCTCTTCTTCGGTAGATTCGTCACGCCAATGCCAATTGTTTAAATCCCCAGCATGAAAAATTGTTTTACCCTCGGCTGTTACCAAATAGGACACCCCCATATCGGTGGAACCGAATACATTCACCCGTAATCGGTCATCTTCATAACTTTCGCCTCGATCGAGATACACGATATTCGGCAACCCCGAAAGCTCGTCCAACGAGGACATTTCGCAAGGGAAAATATAATGTATATCGTTATTCAAGTTTTTCCAAGTCAGTATTTCGGGATTATAATGGTCGCGATGTTCATGCGATACTAAAACATACATAGGCTGCCGCCTACGCAAAGCCTTCTCTATGATATTTTCACCTCCTCGATAATAATCGAATATGATTGAAAAATCCTCGGCTTCGATCAAAAAACCACTATGAAAAAGATAAATCAGCCTCATATATTCGTTTTAAACAGAACGATCGAAAGACGACGATTGTTTAATTTGCATAGCCAGAGCTTCGGCACAACGTTCTCCATCGATAGCGGCCGAAACAATTCCTCCCGCATAACCAGCGCCCTCGCCACAAGGGTAAAATCCCCGCAAACGAATATGAGTCATCGACTCTCTATCACGTGGTATTCGTACAGGAGAAGAGGTGCGAGTTTCCACCCCTATCATCACGGCTTCCCGGGTGAGGAATCCATGAGATACGTTCCCAAAATATTTGAATCCTTCCTGCAACCGGGAGACGATAAAATCGGGCAACCAGAAATGCAACGGCGAAGCAATGAGTCCCGGTGAATAAGAGGAACGAGGCAAATCGAACGAATTGCGACGATTGACAAAATCGGTCATGCGTTGGGCAGGAGCCGTCTGTTTGCAGTTCCCGTTCAAATAGCACTGCCGTTCAAGATCCTCCTGAAATTTTATCCCCGCCAAAACTCCAAACATAGAAAACCGGGCTCCGAAATCCTCCGGCTGCAACTCCACAACCATACCCGAATTGGCCCATACCGAACCCCTATTCGACGGAGACATACCGTTTACAACAATTTGTTCGGGACCACTGGCTGCCGGGACTACAAATCCGCCGGGGCACATGCAGAACGAATAGACACCTCGCCCTTTCACCTGTGTGACAAAGCTATATTCGGCAGCCGGAAGATATTTCCCCCGACCTTCGGGATTGTGGTATTGAATGGAATCTATCAACTGTTGCGGGTGTTCCAATCTCACACCTATGGCAATACCTTTGGATTCCAACTCCACCCCGTTCTCGTGCAACATATAATAAACATCGCGAGCCGAATGCCCCGTTGCCAAAATAACAGGGCCGGTAAATTCACGACCATCGGCTGTAACAATTCCACACACCTCATCACCATCGATAATCAAACGCTCCATTCGGGTCTCGAAATGTACCGCACCACCCGATTCGATAATGCGATTCCGCATGCGCTCGATTACCCTCGGCAACTTGTCGGTCCCGATGTGAGGGTGAGCATCAGAAAGGATTGAAACCGATGCTCCGTGCTGACAAAAAATTTGAAGAATACGCTCGACACTTCCCCGCTTCTTGCTGCGAGTATAGAGTTTACCGTCGGAAAACGCTCCGGCTCCCCCCTCTCCAAAACTATAATTCGACTCCGGGTCGACTCTCTGTTCCCGACTGATAAGAGCTATATCCTTGCGACGGTCATGCACGTTTTTCCCTCGTTCGACAACGACCGGACAAATACCTAACTCAATCAGACGCAATGCCGCGAAAAGCCCCGCCGGCCCAGCCCCCACGACAATCGCCCGAGGCTTACCCGAAACATCGCCATACTCGATACGGGGGAACTCGTCGTCTTGCGGGAATTCGTCGATGTATACCCGCACTTTCAAATTCACCATGACCGTGCGCTGACGGGCATCTATCGAACGTTTCAATACCCTCACAGACTTTATCGACCGTATATCCATACTCTGCTCCCGAGCCACATATGCTGCTATGCTTTGTTCCGAAGCTGCTTGTTCGGGCAGAATTCTTAACTGCAATTCTCGAATCATATTCTCTATATTCTATTTATCCGAACAGTTGCCGGAAGGCCTCCTCGACCTTACGGACAGCAACTAATTCTATCGCCAATCGGGAAGTATCAAAGCCTTTCAGATTATTTTGCGGTATGAGCATACGTTTAAAACCTAATTTTTCGGCTTCAAGAATGCGTTGTTCTATCCGATTGACCGGGCGTATCTCTCCCGAAAGCCCAACCTCGCCGGTCATACAAGTTCCTGCCTCAATCGCCATATCCATATTGGAAGAAAGTATCGCGCTGATTACGGCCAAATCCATCGCGGGGTCATTAACTTTTATGCCTCCGGCAATATTGAGAAAAACGTCTTTTTGTGCCAATTTGAACCCGACCCTCTTTTCCAAAACGGCAAGTAACATATTCATTCGCCGCAGGTCGAATCCTGTCGCCGACCGTTGCGGCGTACCGTAAGCTGCCGTACTGGCTAACGCCTGTGTCTCGATAAGGAAAGGGCGTATACCCTCTATCGTGACAGCAATGGCAACACCGCTCAAACCTTCGTGATTTTGAGTCAATAACATTTCCGACGGGTTGCTCACCTCACGTAACCCGTTTTGCCTCATCTCGTAAATACCCAATTCGGAAGTGCTTCCGAACCGATTTTTTATCGAGCGGAGAATACGGTATAAATAGTGTCGATCTCCCTCGAACTGCAATACTGTATCGACAATGTGCTCCAACACTTTCGGCCCGGCAATGCTGCCTTCTTTGTTAATGTGGCCTACGAGAAGAACCGGCGTATTGGTCTGTTTCGCAAATTTGAGTAACGAGGCAGCACACTCCCTCACCTGTCCCACACTACCCGGTGAAGACTCCATCGCACTGGTAGCAATCGTCTGTATGGAATCGATAACGACAATATCGGGGTCGACATTACGAATATGCACAAATATATCTTCGAGCGATGTCTCGCACACGATATAACAGTCGGGAGCATTCCCGCCGATACGCTCGGCTCTCAATTTCAATTGCCTTGCACTTTCCTCTCCCGATACATATAATATCTTCTGTCCTTTTAGAGCAAGTACAGTTTGTAGGATCAACGTCGATTTACCGATACCGGGCTCACCGCCTATCAGCACCAATGATCCCCTCACAAGACCACCACCCAATACTCGGTTCAATTCACCATTTCCCAAATCGATTCGCGACTCTTCCGTAATCTGAATATCGTCTATCCGTTGCGGACGTACTTTACTCTGTTCCATCGTGCCGAACTCGCCCCGACCACCAGCCGCGGATTTCGTGCTCACGACCTCTTCCACATAGGTATTCCACTCGCCGCAAACGGGACAACGTCCTATCCACTTGGGCGACTCTGCCCCACAGTTATTGCAAAAGTAAACCGATTTTGTCTTTGCCATACTATTTATACTATTTGCCTCCTACGAAACTCAGCACATGTAATCGCTGCTGCAACCGCCACATTGAGTGACTCGGAAGTAGGCTGCCCGACCGGATAATTAGGAATATACAGCCGTTTCCCAATATAAGGTTCCAATTTGGCCGATATACCATTTCCCTCGTTCCCCATCACAATTACCCCCGATTTCGTCAAAGAGGTATGATAAATATCCTCCCCATCGAGAAATGTACCATACACGACCGACGAATCCACCTGAGAGAGAAAATCGGGCAACGACGTATAATAAACTTTTACCCGAGCCAATGCCCCCATAGTGGCTTGCACAACCTTAGGGTTATAAAGATCGGCGGTATCGGGAGAACAAACGATATGGCGAATACCGAACCAATCGGCCAAGCGAACGATAGTACCCAAATTGCCGGGATCTTGCACCGTATCCAAAGCCAACACCAACTCCTTTTTCAGAGTCTCGATATTTAAATGATATTCGGGTATGCGATATACAGCCAAAACATCGGGCGGCGTAACAAGCTGAGAGACTTTCGACATCTCTTGTTCATCGACTTCCTGTATCTTAGGCAACGATTCGTGAGCGTGCGAAACAATCCAAGACGGAGTAGCCAATATCAAATCACACTCGAAAACCGACAGTGTGTCTTCCACGAGTTTATTACCTTCGGCAATAAAACAGCCCTCCTCTCTCCGTCCTTTCTTTCGAGCTAACGATTGTATGCGTTTAATTTGATTTTTACTAAGCATTCTTATCCGGTAATTCGAAACTAAAACAAGATTTTTCTCCCGAGGTAACCCAAAGGCTCTCTTAGTTTCCCGCCCTCATAATCCATGCATTCGCAAAAAGAGGCTGCTCCTGTACCAAACGAGAATGGTATCGACGAGCTTCATCAAAATCATCGAACGATGCTACATAGAGTCGTGATTTACGTGCCGTCTCATAAATCTGTAAATCGGCAGAAACGCCCTGTCGGTGAAAACACTCGATTTGCTTCTCAGCCATCTGTTTTGACGGAAGCGAAGCCACTATAATATAGTAGGTATTTCTCGCTGTTTCGATATCGTGTATAGCGGTTTCCAAAACATTTTCTTCCCCCGCGGCAATCGTATCGGGCATTTCATCGATTCCCAAAACGGATTCAAAATCATTAACGACAGCTTCGTCGGTCGTAGTATCCGCCTGACCGAATAACTCGGCAGACAATAATCCGGCATAATTGGCAGTGGTATCGGGTGTATTGATTGGCTTAGAAAGCATTAATAAAAACACAATTATTGCCGCTGCTACTGCTGCCGCACGCACCGTACGACGATGAAACGATATATATACACGGTCACGAACTTTTTCGGCTTCAACCGTCGGTATCTCCCTCTCTTCCGCATCTTCCTCACGAGGAGTTATTTCCAATAGGGAGAAACCGAAGCGGGGATTCTCGATAGAATTATTTTCCTGTGGCTGAAAACACACGTTACCATCGACTAAGACCAATCGTCCCAACCGCCCGAAACCATAATCGCCACCTTGCTCCAAGTGTTTATAAACAGATTCGACCTCTTCGGCAATAGCCTCAACCGCCTCGTTCCAAGAAATAAAACCGGCACGCATAACCGAACGAACCAATAACCCGGAATCTCCCGTCGCAACGGATTCAAATGCGACTTTTCTCACAGGTGGGAGAAACGATGTACCGCCCGATTGTATCTTCGCTTCGTCACAGAGAACTGTAAAACGGCCCAAACCGGGTATAAAAACATCATCGTTATGCAACAATAAATACTCAATATGGCGTACCAATCCAATCATACAACAAAGGTATATATTTTCTTTTGCCGGTACAACAAAACGAATAAAAATCTCTCTTTATTCTTGTCCCTGAAAAATATAAAAAGGATTCTATTCCTCTTCCAATAAACGCTCGGCCTCTTTGGAATCATAACCAAGTTCCACGGCTCGTTTCAAATCGGCCTTCGCCGATTCTCTTTCATACCTCGCCAATTTGCCCAACGCCCTCAATACATATACTACCGGGTCATCGGGAGCCAACTCGATAGCCTTTTCTATGTCTTTATCGGCTTTGGCATATTGTCCGGCGAACAAATAGGCTTCCGCCCGCCCTACATAGAGTATCTCCTTTTCGGGATTTACCCGAATTACCTGCGAATAGACCTCTATGGCTTCGGGATAATAACCCATCACTTTCAACAACGAAGCAAAACCTATGCGACCGTTGGCACTCGCCGGATTCAATTTCAAGATTCGTTCAAAATCGGCACGGCTCGAAATCGTATCTCCCCGCTCCAATGCAATCAGTCCCCTGTGATACAGCGCATCTTCGTCGGTATCGTCGATTAACAGTATCTGGCTATAATCCTGATAGGCACGATCTATACTGTCTATTTCGGAAAAAAGAGCCGCCCGATTCCGCAACAAAGTGACCGAATGAGGTGTCATCAACAATCCATTCGTATAACTCCGAAGTGCAGCTTCATAATTACCTGCATAACGTTGTACCGTACCCAAATTGGACATAAGCAACGAATTTTGCCCATTCGCGGGCTCGGTTCGCAACGCACTTACCAATGCCGACTCTGCTCCCGCCCAATCTTTCGCCTTGATGCAACTATCGGCCCTCTCTACCCATTGATAATAGGACTGTGACAATACATAAAAGGGTAACCCTACCACACAAACGAGAACCAAAAAATTTTTCATATCCCATATTTTATATAACAAAGGTACGGGTTTAGACGTTACATTCACATATTAGATATGCAAAAACGAATCAAAAGCAACAGACATTCTAAATTTTTCTGTTAATTTTGCAAATGATGAGTAATCATAAATTTATATATAGTATTTTATTCAGCCATCGGATTATCCTCTTCTTAGGAATTGTCATTCTGTTTTCGGGATGCGCCAACGAAGATGAACCGGAACAAGGACCTGTAAACCGTACGGTACTGATTTATATGTTGTCGAACAACAACTTAGGATCGACATACCGTTTCGATACGCAAAATATCAACGACATGTTACAAGTCGCTGCATCGGGAGGTCTAAATGGAGGAAATCTCATTATTTACCGCGACGGATACGATACAAATCCCCAGCTTATACAGATTAAGAAAAACGAATCTGGTTCGGCTGAAAAAGCGATTATAAAGGAATACCCGGACCGTAACTCGGCTACCACGGAAGTCATGCGTTCGGTAATCGACGAAACGAAAGAACTATTTCCAGCGAAAGAATACGGATTGATACTTTGGTCTCACAGCACCGGCTGGGCTCCGGGAAACTCCTCGTTAGCTCTTTCACCGGCTCGACGGTACGAATTGCCCACACGCTCTTTCGGGCAAGACGGAAAAAATTATATGGAAATAGACGAACTAGCAGAAGCTATACCCGATAAACAATTCCACTTCATTCTCACGGACGTTTGTTTCATGGGTGGAATAGAATGTGCCTATCAATTACGAAACAAGACCGATTATTATATAGGATCGGCAGCCGAAGTTCTAGGAGCCGGAATGCCCTACTCGTTGACCATTCCAAAACTATTCGATTATCATCTCGATCTCAAAGATGTTTGCAATACAATCTATACTTATTACAATGCTCAAAGCGGAGCATATCGCACATCTACCGTGGGATTGGTGGACTGCCATAGATTGGAAGCATTAGCCGATAGTATCCATGAAATTTTCGAGGCTCATCGAAACGATGCCATGCCCGATATTTCCAATATCCAACATTTCGATCGTCAACCGCCATATATTTGTTTTGACTTACAAGATTTTCTATCGCAAATCGCTACTCCCGATGAAAATACAGGGTTGGAGCAAGCCCTCTCCCAAGCCATACTCTACCATGCGGCAACCCCTTCGGTCATGGGAGATGTCTCCATTTACAAACATTGCGGCCTGAGCTGCTACATTTTAGGAACAGGAAACACGACCCTCGACCGATATTATACGACCCTTGATTGGTACAAACGAGTCTATCCCGACAATAATTAAACTCTTAATTCTATTCATAATGTCAATTTTCAATTCTTTACAATCCTTACTGGCTCAAACGCCAGAAGTTCCGGCTCCGGAAGAGATCGCCCAAACGTGGCAACAAAAATTATCGGCACTTTCGTCTCTATCGTTCCAGCAATTCATGGAACAAGCCATCAGTGCCATATTACACGGAGCAGTAAAAATAGCTATCGCACTGGCTGTATTTTTTATCGGAAAGTGGATCATCAACCGTATCTATCATTTTATCTCCAAAGCATTCATACGCCGTAACGTCGAACTGTCCCTGCGGACCTTTCTACTCAGCTTGATACGCATCATCTTGATGCTTATTCTCATCGTTATCGTGATAGGAATACTCGGTATCAACACCAGTTCGTTTTTAGCCATATTCGCCTCTGCCGGACTTGCCATCGGTATGGCTTTGAGCGGTACGCTTCAAAACTTCGCAGGAGGGGTCATGATACTTCTGTTCAAACCCTATAAAGTCGGAGATTTTATCGAAGCGCAAGGTTATTCGGGAACCGTAAAGGAAATACAGATATTCAATACCATACTCAATACACCGGATAACAAAACGATTATCATACCCAACGGCGGATTATCGACAGGCAGCCTGAACAACTATTCCAAAGAGGGACGCCGACGTGTCGACTGGAAAATAGGCATCGCATACGGCGACGATTTCGATACGGCTCGCAAAGCCATTCTCGAACTGCTTGCAGCAGACAAACGAGTATTCGATGACCCGGCTCCGTTTGTAGTCCTAAGCAGTCTAGCCGATAGTGCGATCGAAATAACCGTACGAGTATGGACAGCTTCCGAGAATTACTGGGGAGTATTCTTCGACTTTAACGAACAAGTCTACAAACAGTTTGACAAATACGGGCTGCACTTCCCTTATCCGCAAGTAGATGTACACATGATACAAGACAATCAATAATCATCGTATCGAACGAGAAAGGGGCGAATAAATTTTTGCCCCTTTCTCGTTTTCTTATAAAACACGAACCCACGTATATAACAGTTTACCGATTCTTTATATATCCGTATCGTAAAACAGAGAAACAATGATAAGAGACGTAAAGCCACAAGATGCCACAGCAATCACGAAAATTTATAACGAATATATCACAAACAGCATAATTTCATTCGAAACCGAACCTTTAACCGAAGAAGATATGCTGTCACGTATCGTGCAAATATCGTCGAAATATCCCTATCTTGTCTATGAAACAGACGGCATAGTGGTCGGATACTGTTATGCCCATACATGGAAAGAAAGAGCTGCTTACCGATATACAGCAGAAACAACCGTTTATTTATCTCCCGCATACACAGGCAGAGGCATAGGAACTCTGCTCATGCAAAAATTAATCGAAGAGTGCCGTAACAAAAATTATCGCGCATTGATAGCTTGCATAACAGACGACAATATAGCCAGCAAGTCACTCCACATCAGACTCGGATTCAAACAAGTATCCCATTTCAAAAAAGTGGGACTAAAATTCGACCGATGGTTAGATGTCGTGGACTATGAATTATTACTAACGCCATAACACTATTTACACTCATTGTTTGAAGGAGGTTAAAAATTTGAAGATTTATAATTTTAATTCCTAAAAACGGCTCAACATTGAATGTCTTTTTATAACTTTACGGCAATAATAAGGTGTAAAAGGATTGTCTGTAAAAAATACATCTCCTTCTCACCGCGATAGCCTCATGAGGGTAAGGAATTTAAGGTAATCCTACCTCGTACACTTTCCCGGTTATATCGTCGAAAATATCTTTCTCGATTATATAATGAGGCATTAAGACAGATAAAAAATAAAAAACATATAAATGATAAGTAAATGGAATTACTTACCCCTTACATCAAACGAACAACAAATAGCCCGGACATTAGGGGACCGATATCCAAAGGTCCCTGCACTCTGTAAGCTACTCGCTCAACGAGGGGTTACTTCTGCCGCCGAAGCGGAGAAGTTTTTCAAGCCCCAGCTGTCCGATCTCCATGACCCGTTCTTAATGAGAGATATGGAAAAAGCTGTAGTTAGGCTTAATCGTGCATTAGGGAGTAAAGAAAAAATTATGATTTACGGAGACTACGACGTAGACGGGACGACTGCCGTATCTCTGGTATATAAGTTTTTACAAAACTATTATTCGGGACTCGACTACTATATCCCCGACCGTTATGAAGAGGGATACGGTATTTCCGACAAAAGTATCGACTATGCCGCCGAAAACGGTATCACGCTGTTCATCGCTCTCGACTGCGGCATCAAAGCCGTAGAAAAAATAGCTTACGCCAAAAGCAAAGGGATCGATTTTATCATCTGCGACCATCACATGCCCGATGACCAATTGCCTGATGCCGTAGCTATACTCAATCCCAAATTAGAAGGAGAAACCTATCCCTATAAACACTTGTCGGGGTGTGGCGTCGGCTACAAATTCATGCAAGGGTTTGCCATCAATAACGGTATCGACATAACTTCCGACCTGGAACCGCTGCTCGATCTCGTCGCCGTGAGCATAGCGTCAGACATCGTACCCATAACCGGAGAAAACCGAATCCTCGCCTATCACGGTCTTAAACGACTCAACTCCAATCCCAGCATGGGTTTAAGAGGTATATTGAAAGTATGCGGATTGAATAACAAAAATATTACAATCAGCGACATCGTATTCAAAATAGGGCCTCGCATCAATGCTTCGGGACGTATGCAATCGGGAAAAGAAGCGGTAGACCTGCTGGTCGCCAAAGACATGGCAGGAGCTTTGGAAAAAAGTCAAAATATCGACCAGTACAATGAGGATCGTAAAGAGCTCGATAAACGTATCACCGAAGAGGCGAGCAGAATATTGGAAGAACATATCGACATAAATCGAAGGAAATCGATTGTCATTTACAATAAAGACTGGCACAAAGGAATTATAGGTATCGTGGCCTCACGCCTGACGGAACTATATTATCGCCCGGCCGTCGTTCTTACCCTATCCGACGGACTGGCCACAGGGTCGGCTCGGTCGGTACAAGGATTCGATATTTATAAAGCCGTAGAATCTTGTCGAGACTTACTCGAAAATTTCGGAGGACATACCTATGCCGTGGGATTATCGATGAAAGAAGAACACATCAAGGAATTTACGGCTCGATTCGAGGAGCACGTTGCCCGGCACATCTTACCAGACCAGATGGAACCGCAAATCGACATAGATACAGAAATCAATTTCAATGAAATCACGCCCGATTTCTTTACTATGCTGAAACAATTTAATCCGTTCGGCCCGGGAAACCAAAAACCTATTTTCTGCACCCGGCGTGTAACCGATTACGGAACAAGCCGCCTTGTTGGAAAAAAGAACGAACACGTGAAATTGGAACTGGTGGATAGCAAATCGAAAAATATCATGAATGGAATCGCATTTAATATGAGCCAGCATTTCGAACATATCAAAGCCGGCAAACCATTCGATATTTGTTACACCATAGAGGAGAACACCCACAACAATGGTTCGATACAGTTATTTATCAAAGATATGCGCCCCTCGGAATAATACTATTTGACACAATATAACAGTAGGGAGAGATTTCTTGTAAATCTCTCCCTACTGTTTACCATTTACATTTTCAAAAACAAAATTACAAGACAGGATTGAATATAATCATATCTTTACCTTAACCGTTCTACCTGCATATTTAACAAGATAAATACCTCTCTCTTGTAACCGAATCTCCATACGCTCGCCAGTTGCCGGCAAAGTTTTTACCAATACTCCGTTTATATCATAAATCCAAACATACCCTTCGGTTATACCATCTATTATTATTCGGTCTTCTTTTCCCGATATTCTCACAGAATTTTGAATTTCTACAATCCCTGAAAAATCAGATTCTACAATCATAGGAAAATCTTTCCAAACATGCGCATTCCTATAAGCAGCCAATCGTCCTTTCGGAACATATAGTACACAATCCTTCTTATTTACATTATCAAAGCTACTAGAATCACAAACAGGTGGAACCTGTCCCAAACAATAGATTTGCACCAAAAACAAACAATTTTGGAAAGCACATTTATTAACTGAAACGATACTTTCAGGTAAAGTCACAGTTTCCACCCCCAAACAGCCTCCGAAAGCATTTTCTTCAATCGATGTCACTCTATACGTCTTTGAATAATCAACCACAGGTGGCCCAACAATCTCTCCACCCGGCCCAACAATAAAAATTCCATCTCCACCTTGAACCTCTTCGGGGATAACAATTTTCCCAATATACTCAGTCGCTCCCCTATCTACACCAACAGTCGCCTTAGACTCAGATGTAATTTTATAATAAATCTTCTCATGCTCAAAGTCATAAGCCTTTATGTTAAAAATAGTAGAGAAAAAGCAGCCGAATAATAAAATTCTCCGTATTTGATTCATCTTTCTAACTAAAAACACATATCATAATAACGGTCAAACTTTATTTTTATTATATATTGCTTTTTTTAGATATTGCAACCCTCTTTACTTTATACTAATCAAGAACTAAAAAAATTCAAAAAACGCCCCTCTGACCTTGAACGAATCGATAACAATCAGATTTATTTCGCTATTTCTACATCATAAAAGATAAAATTGTAATTTTGCGCCGAATCTGCAAAAGGAATGAACGAAATTATCCACGAAGTATTGCATAAATATTGGGGCTATTCCCAATTCCGTCCTATGCAGGAAGAGATTATCACCTCACTGCTCGACGGGCATGACACGTTGGGATTAATGCCGACAGGGGGAGGAAAATCCCTTACATTCCAAGTTCCCACCCTTAGCCGGGAAGGCATCTGTTTAGTAATTACCCCATTGGTCGCTTTGATGAAAGACCAAGTAGATAACCTACGCAGCCGAGGGATACGGGCAGCTTATCTGCACGCCGGTATGACGCGCCGTGAGATGATCGTCACTCTCGACAATTGCCTGTACGGACGCTATAAATTTCTGTACATTTCACCGGAACGTCTGGATACGGAATTATTCATCGCTCGTATTAAAGGATTGCCGGTTTCCTTTATCGTCGTGGACGAAGCTCACTGCATTTCTCAATGGGGATACGATTTCCGTCCGGCCTATTTGAAAATAGCAGACATACGTTATATTCTGCCCGAAGTCCCTATACTGGCACTCACAGCTACTGCTACCCCCAAAGTAGCCGAAGATATACAACGTAAACTATCCTTCCGCAACGGGCAAGTTTTCCGCACCGGTTTCTCACGTCCCAATCTTTCATACGTGGTAAGACAAGGAGAAGACAAGCTCCAACAACTGCTACGCATACTCAACCGTGTGCCGGGCAGCGCTATCGTGTATGTGAGGAATCGAAAACGGACGAAAGAAGTCGCCGAAGAATTGCGCAAAGCTGGTATATCGGCAGATTTTTTTCACGCTGGATTGAACTCGGAAGAAAAAGCCGATAAACAACAAAAATGGAAAGCAGACGAAATCCGGGTTATGGTTTCGACAAATGCCTTCGGCATGGGTATAGACAAACCAAACGTAAGGGTTGTCGTCCATATCGAAATGCCGAACGCCCCCGAAGAGTACTTTCAAGAAGCGGGACGAGCGGGGCGTGATGGAACCCGTTCCTATGCGGTATTGCTTTATGCCCGAAGAGATAAAGCCACGTTGCACAAAAGGTTGACCGAGGAATTTCCCGATAAGGAATTTATATTGAAAGTTTACGAACGCGTAGGCAATTTTCTCGAAATAGCATTAGGCTGTGGCATGGATTCGATTTACGAGTTTAACTTGAAACGCTTTTGCACCACATTCAAGTATGCTGCCACACCTGTACTCAACGCGCTGAAAATACTTACCATTTCGGGATATATCGAATTTATCGAGGAAACCGACTCTCTATCCCGGATCATGATTCTGGTACACAAGGACGAACTATACGAATTACGAGAAAGTGATCCCCAAACCGACCGTGTGCTGCAATGCCTATTGCGATCTTATACCGGACTGTTCGCCGACTACACATATATTCATGAAGATTTGTTGTGCCAACGGCTCGGCATGAACCAGCAGGAAGTGTATGAATCGCTGCTAAAACTGAACCGCATGCATGTACTGCATTATATTCCCCGGCGTCGCACCCCATACATCGTCTATACCCGGGAACGCATGGAGCCCCGCTATGTACAAATTACCCGCGAAGCCTATGAAGAGCGTCGAGAGCGTATGGCAGATCGCATAAAAAGTATGATTACATACGCTATCTCTTCTCGCTGTCGCCAACAAATGCTCCTGGAATATTTCGGAGAAAAAGCAGATTATGAATGTGGCTATTGCGACAACTGTATCGAACGAAAAAAACGAGAGACCGTCTCAAAAAATACTCCGATACAAATTGCGAAAGAGATACAGCGACTGCTCGGAAATGGGGCAATCAGCCGAAACAAAATCGTGGAAAGCCTCCCCTATCCAGAGAACGAGGTTATCGAGAGCTTGCGCTTTTTACAGGACGAAGGATTCATTACCGCCTGCGAAGACGGTATTCACTATAAAAATAAATAACAGAAGGTATTCAGGTATTATCAAGATTAAGTAAAAATGATTAAAGGTTTTTGTTACATCATGCTTTTCTATGTATTAGGAGAGATGATGAGTCTGCTAATCGGGAAACTCATTCCCGGCAGCGTATGCGGCATGATATTGCTATTCATCGCGCTCACTTTAAAATGGATCCGTCCGCACGATGTAGATAAAGCAGCCTCGGCACTCACCCGCAATATGGCTCTGTTTTTCGTTCCCGCCAGCATAGGGCTAATGCACGAATATAAAATACTCATGAGCAATTGGGTAGTATTACTCACCGTATCGGTTGTGACAACATTGCTGGTAATCGTTGTCGTCGGAGTAACCGAAGAACAGCTCGACCGCAAATTATCCCATAAGAAAGGAGGTGAAAAAATATGAGTGAAATATTTTCTTCTACTCCCTTTATACTCCTATTGGTATTGGGAAGCTATTTAGCCGGCTGCAAATTGTACCGAAAAAAACACATAGCTCTGTTTCACCCTCTTCTAGTCGCTATGGTGCTTATCATAGCTCTCCTTTCATTACTGGACATTGACTATGACACGTTTTGCGCAGGTAGCAGTTTCATCAGCTTTCTTTTAGGACCCTCGGTCGTTGCACTGGGATATGCCCTTTACGAACAAATCGAGCAAATCAGAGGAAAAGAGATACCTGTACTTACTGCTGTCTTTGCCGGCGGTATCGTAGGTATAGTAAGTGTCATAGCTATTTGCAGAATCATGGGAGTAGACGAGGCTATCACCTCGTCACTGCAACCCAAATCGGTAACCATACCCATCGCTATCTCCTTGTCGGAACACTCGAATGGCATACCGTCGCTCACCGCAGTTATCGTATTTGGCTGCGGGCTTTTGGGTGGTATCGTCGGTCCTGCCATTCTCGACCGCTGCCACGTCAACAGCCGAGTAGCCAGAGGGCTTGCCTTAGGTTCGGCGGCACATGGGCTAGGAACGGCACGAGCCATCGAATTGGGAGCCGTCGAAGGGGCTATCAGTGGCTTGGCCATCGGGCTGATGGGAGTTATCACCTCTTTACTTATACCTCTCTTTGAAAGTATTATGCGCTAATAATCAAAGCATAAAATAAAAATATGACTTTATACCGATAAAATTAAGTATAATAATTTACAGATACCGCTTGCATATTCCAATAAAAGCCGTATCTTTGCAACGCTTTTACAAAAAGCAACAAGGTTAGATTCGCTAGCTCAGCTGGTAGAGCACAACACTTTTAATGTTGGGGTCTTGGGTTCGAGCCCCAAGCGGATCACCAAAAGAAAAGCCAAAAGGCGACAACAAAAAGACAAGTCCTACAAAATCAATATTTTGTGGGACTTTTTTTATTGCCCTTTGGCGATCTTGACCGCCAAAAAGAGGGCATTGACGGACAAAAATTAGTACCCAATTCGTACCCCCGACAAGATTTTCAAAAAAGGGGTACGATTTGTCGGAAATTGGCGGAACGCTGTCGGGATTTGGCGACCCTGCATTTATCTCATTATGAGTTAATAAAAGTAGTTTTGTAACTTAAAAAATGAGGTATGAAATCAACATTCCGAGTATTGTTCTTCTTGAAGCGGGACAAGGTAAAAAAGAACGGTAATATGCCTATCATGGCACGTATTACCATTGACGGGAAACTGGCGCAGTTCAACACCAAACTTGAAGTTAATCCCAAGAACTGGCAAGCCAAGACGGGAAAGGTGTCCGGACGTGGAGCGGAGTTTACCCGCATGAATGAAATGCTGGACGGTATCAAAGCCACCCTGTACAAGCACTACCAGACCATACTGGAAAGGGACGGCTATGTTACCGCTGAAAAGGTACGCAATACCTTTTTGGGCAAGGAAGAAAAGGCTAAGACCCTCCTGCAAGTGTTCGCACAGCATAACGAGCAGTATGCGCTGAAAGTAGGAAAGACCGCCACGCACCGGACATACACCCGGTACGAACTCACAAAGAACCGTCTTGCCGAATATATCCGCACGAACTACCATGTGGAGGATATCAGCTTTCGGGAGATAAACGTGGTGTTCATCGAGGGCTTCTACTTGTTCATCCGTGAGAACTATCCATGTACCCACAACACCGCCATGAAGTTTGTGCAGCGTTTCAGAACCGTTGTGCTGTTCGCCCACAATTTGGGCTTGATAAACTTTAATCCTTTCGGGGCATACAAGTTGAAATTCGAGTATGTGGAAAGGGGGTATCTCGAACAAGACGAGTTAGACCGCATCTATCAGAAAACCTTTGCCAGCAAGCGGCTGGATCAGGTGCGTGATATGTTCATTTTTAGCTGCTATACGGGCTTGTCGTATGTGGATGTGTGCGAGTTGCGGGCAGAGAACATAAAGGTTTCCTTTGACGGCAATCTGTGGATAATCAAGAAAAGGCACAAGACAAACGTAACGTCCAATATCCGTTTGTTGGATATTCCCAAAGCCATCTTACAGAAGTATGACGGAAAGTTGCCTGACGGCAAGATTCTTCCGATAATCAGCAACCAGAAGATGAACGATTACTTGAAGGAAATCGCAACGGTGTGCGGCATAAACAAGAAAATCACCTATCACGTTGCCCGGCATAGCTTTGCGACCCTCAGTATCAGTTACGGCGTACCCATTGAGAGCGTTTCCAAGATGTTGGGACACACAAACATCAGAACCACACAAATTTACGCTAAAATTATCGACACGAAACTGAGTGCCGACATGGATATGTTCGCCCAAAGGCTGAATGAAAGGAAAACAAGCGTTTAATCACAATAAAATTTTGAAGTTTATGGATTTGCAGGTCATTCAAAACAAAATCTTTGAAGTCAGGGGTTGCCGGGTGATGCTTGACTTCCATTTGGCGGAACTCTACCAAGTGGAAACACGAGCCTTGAAACAGGCAGTCAAACGCAACATCGGTCGTTTCCCGTCCGACTTTATGTTTGTCCTCTCGAAAGAGGAAGCCAACTTATTGTTATCCATAGGGGTATCACAAAATGTGATACCCCCTGATTACAACTTTGGCGCAGCCTTGCCTATGGCTTTCACCGAACAGGGCGTAGCCATGCTTTCATCCGTCTTGCGCAGCCAGACCGCCATCGAGGTGAACATTTCCATCATGCGGGCATTTGTCCTTATGCGTCAGATGGTCGCAGGGTATGAAGAACTGTTGAAACGCATTGAGGAACTGGAAGCCAGCACCGATGCACAGTTCAACGACATTTATCAGGCATTGACACAGCTTTTGAGCCAGTCCCAAGAGCAAAAGCAGCGCCGTAGAATCGGATTCGTTACCTATGACAAGCCGGAAACTGACAGGTAACGGTTTCGGTAACGAAATGCTGTTTAATGGATTGTATTCCAACAAGTAGCTTCCATTTATCTTGCGGGCAGTCCACCGGGCTACCCGCATTTTTTTATCCCCTTTTCCTCCGGCACATTCCCCGAAACGCCAGCCGTGCGGGGCATGGCTGACTGTTTTTCGTGAAAAGAGCCTTCGGAAACCCGCACAAGCGTATCGAAAGACGGGCTTCCGACACCCTTGCCTTTCCCGCCCGCTTCGTATAGTGTTCCCTATCAGATAAAAGGGAACAAGAACTTTTATCCCGTTTCCCTATCGGTAAACCCTCCCCCATACGCAGTCCCCCAGCCGGGAGGTCGTTTTTCACGCTTCAATAGGCAAAGGTAGCTACGGGGGCTTTTGGCTCTGCAAATTAGGTTTCATCGAAAAAAATTGTTCCGTCTTCCGTTGGTCGGGGAAAATTTTTTGTCGGAAAAATTTGCATAGCAAGACCCCTTCACAAACCTGCCTATGTGAAACGAAAACGACCGACCCGACCGGAAGACGCATAAAAAAAAGGTCGGATTTACGGGAAACGGGAAAAAGTTCAGTGAAACTTCAACTCCCTCACCTCTCGAATCCGCATAAAAATTAAAAACTTAAAATTTACAGCGATATGGAAACGGCAACATTATCAGAAGCAAGAGTTTATGTAGGTACTTACGGCAAGTATAACAACGGTTCACTGTTCGGCGCATGGCTGGACTTGTCGGACTATGCGGACAAGGAAGAGTTTTACGAAGCCTGCCGGGAGCTTCACAAGGACGAGGAAGATGCGGAATTTATGTTTCAGGATTACGAGAATATCCCGGAGAATTTGATTTCCGAAAGCTGGATTTCCGGGAACTTCTTCACCTTGCGGGATGCGGTGGAAAAGTTGGGCGACACCGAACAGGAAGCCTTTTTCGTGTGGTGCAACTACAAAAACCATGATTTGAGCGAGGAAGATGCGGACGACCTTATTAGGGATTTCTGGGACGAGTATCAAGGGCAATATGATGATGAAGAAGATTTCGCCTACCGGATTGTAGAGGAATGTTACGACCTGCCGGAGTTCGCAAAGACCTATTTCGATTATGAAAAGTTTGCCCGTGATTTGTTCATGTGCGACTATTGGTTTGATGACGGCTTTGTGTTCCGGGCGGCTTGAAAAGGATAATCCGGGCGGGGTGTCAAAGCCCTGCCCACTAAAATAAAACTCGTAACCGACAAAAACAGAAATTTATGCAATCATTGAACAGAAACGGGGTGAGCATCACCCAAACACCGGGAGAAGAAAAGTTCGTGAAATTCCGTTCGGGCGCATTCAGGGGACGGACATTCTACCAATACGATTACCGCCATACGGACGGGGAACTGTTTTCGACAGTGGCTAAGACGCTGGCAGAATGCCGCCGAAGGTGTAACGAATTGATAGAGAAGAAAAAACGGAGTAATAACCCATAAAATTTTGAGGACATGAAAACGACAGAAGTAAGCAAAGACCTAATCGGCAGGCGTTGCGAGTGCATTTTTACGGGCATGATGGTAACGGGCGTTATCGAGGACACGGAAGAAAACGAATATTCGGTAAACGTGAAAGTGCGTTTCGACCACCCGCACCAGTGGGGCGATGATTTCTACACGGAGGATTGGGCATGGGGGCGCAAGTCTGACGAGTTCGGCACGTTGCACCATTTGCGGCTGCTGGAGGACAAGCCGGACTTTCAGACAATGATAGTAGTTTTTGGCGAGCCAATCAGCCAAATAGACCGCAGCGTTTTTGAAGATATGGACACGTGGGGCGTCTGTTCCCTGCAAGGCTGGGTAAACAGCTATGAAAGTGTCCGGTTTGTAGCCATAAACGAGCATACGGCGGTCATAACGGGCGAATATAACATGGAACAGGTAAAGGTGTGGTTAGAGAAACATGTACCCGTAAAGAGCCTTAAAATCAGTTGATGGAGAACGGCGGCATTCTTGCCGCCGCCACTTTCTTTCATGAGTGCCGGAAAATAAAGTGGCAAAGAAACCCGCCATGTTCCCTTGCTTCATGCCATAAATATTGTCACTTTTTCAATAGCCTATCCATTGGTATTTGAAATATTAAATTTTGTTTATCCTGTTCATTTATTGATATTCTTAAACGCTTGATTGGAACACATAATTCAAAATGCAACTTATCTATGAATTGGTTATATGTTGCTGTAGTGTACCATTTTTTTATAGTATCAGTATTCATTACCTCTGTACCATGAATTTTTATCGATTCGAGATATTTCTTTTTAATGTTTTCTCCCATAAAATCTTCATCTTCTACTTCTTTTAATAAAATATCAACAGGTAGCGTTACTGGTGACGTTGATGGTAAATAGAATAAAAAATCACGAAAAGGCTCTAACTGATTATGAATAAAAACAAAAGACTTGGCAAATTTCTTGTTTTCTTCTAATTCAAAAATTTTATCTATTAAGCCTGATTTGAAATTTGTTCGTCTGAATTTCCCTTCTGAATTAAAATACATCTCGTATAAAATGCCGTTTAAGACATGGTTTTCTTTTCCATTAAACCAAGAGTCCAACCAATTTGATAGATTATTAAAAATAGCATTAGCTGCAAATTCTCCACCAATCGCAGTTTGTAACAAATTTCTACCAAGTAAAAAACGTGTACTTATGTCAATCGTAGCTCTATTTAATCCATTTAGTTTACTTATTGCAGGATTTTGTTTATACCAATCGTATGATTTAAGTGAAACAATAATTTCATCGATAGGAGACCCCTTAGAAATAAAATCTTTATCAACGATATGTTCCCTACTATATGGTAAATTAATTGAATGAATTAATTGACCTGAATTAAAACAAAAGTTGCCTATTAATGAAGTATGTTCCCAACTAGTCTGTTTCCCATTAGATAATGTAAAAACAGAAGTTCTAACTCTTTTAAAAAAATCTTCAATAGGGATATTTTTATCATCTATATGATTTAATAACGAACCTGTATAAATACTATTTCTTCCTGCTCCATAATCCATTGCAGTTTCTCCAGGTGATGTTGAAAAAGCAATTATTGTTCCTTTCGGTGCATAAATTGGAGCTAATCCAGCATTAATACCTCTATCTGGTAATGGATTATTACGACACGCATCTAAAATTAAAATTTTAACAATTGTTTTGCTTTGTTGCATATAATCCATTACCTCATCTAATGGTATAGAAGTATGTTTTGCGGATATAGAATCGGCAAAACTCGTGTCAATGGATGTTAGGTAGTTTTTACCTTCAATTTGAAGACCGTGACCAGAAAAATAGAATAACCCAACATCATATTTTTTTAGTTCATCTGAAAACTTTCTAATATCTCTATCAAAACTTTCATTAGTACAATCTGTTGATTTCATAACAACAAATCCCAAATTCAAAAGTTTTGCAGAGAAATCATTTGCATCATTTACAGCATTTATGAGTTTGTTGTGTTCTCCCTCATAATTTGCATTTCCAACAACAAAAGCAAGACCATTCATTTTTTTATTTACAAAGTTAGGCACAAAATAAACACCAACAAAATTTTGCTGGATGCTTATTAACATTATACTAAAAGTTTTTATCCTCATTGCTATCACTATTGAACGAGAACGAGACCTGCTGCATCTGCCCGAAACTGTCGATGATATAAATATCAATCGTCTGCTGGTCGATCGATGCCGATGTGTAGTAGAGCCGGAAGGTCTCTTTTTCCAGCGGGTACAGGTCGTTGGGCAGGAACACCGTGCCGTCGTCCATTTCCAGCTTTCCTTTGCCGTCAGGCTGGAAATAGCGTATCTGGTAGGTGGTCGGCTGGTAATAACCGCCCCGCACCAACTGGCAGCGGATTTCGGCGGTTTCCCCGACTTTCAGTTTCTTGGGTACGGGCAGCGTTTCCACCGTGAACGGGTACGCCTGCTGAATGTCCAGCCCGTCATTACAGGCGCAGACTAATACGAGGGATGCCACGATATAGCACCCCACAAGGATTTTATACATTACATTCTTCATATACATTATTATATAGCGGTCAGTTGATAATGAATTTCAGTCCCAGTCCAACCTGCGTATGGAACGTGCCGATGTCCGAGCCGAGCAACGCCCGTTCCCTTGCGTTCAGGAGCAGAGCCACCCGGTCGGTCAGGTAAGTTTCCAGTTCCAGCGTCAATGCGCCGCCGTAGATGAAGCAATCTTCATTCGAGAGCGTAGCCCCGTCCGGCAGCAGCTTGTCGCCACTGTTGCTGGTCTCATACCCGGCGAGAGCCGACAAGCCCAGCGAGAGGAAAAAGGTCTTTCGCCTGTCCGAAAGGAATTTCAGGTAATACCCGCCCTCCGCCGTGAATTGTTCGACTGGTATTCTCATATTCTTGTAATCATATTTCTTGTGCAGGTACTCCCCGCCAATCACCCAGCGGTTGGCGTTCTTGGTGTAAACGCTGTACGCCGCCCCGATGTGGTAAGCGAAATCCGTGTTACTGTTCCAATGCACCCCGTCCGCCATGCCCGCCGTAACCTGCAAGCCCTTCATGCCCGGCAGGTATCTTTGCGCCCGTGCCTGGTTGAAATGCAGGCACAGCGCAAAGAGCATGATAATGAATAGACCCCGTTTCATATTCACTTGATTTTAAGTTCGTCTATCTCCTTGGCGTTTACGATGTCGGCGTTCTCCACCCGGATACTTTGGTGGCGACCGCCGTTCTTCTCGTAGAGTTCCACCATCAGCAGCTTGTCGTCCGGAATTGTGAATTTCGGCAGGGCGTACACCGTGCGTACCATGCTTTTCCCGGCAATCTCTATCACTTCATTGTAACTGCGTACCGCATCCAGTGCCGTTTCCTGAATGGCGGTTCGCTTGGGCACTTTCTTATCGACAATCTTAAACCGGATGAAGTCCGTGTCGAAAGGCACGGCGGAACTGTTCTTCGTCTGCGTATGCACGTAGAGCATCCCGTTGTAGGTGTAAATGCCCTTTATCAAGAACTGGATGCCGAAACGCTTGCTGCCCAGATGCCGTATCTCCCGGTCGTTCTCCTTGTAAATGCTTTGCATGATGAGCTTTACCAAGAGCGGGCTTTCGTTGCCGAGTTCCCGGAAATAGATGTTCATGCGGGTATGGGAGAAGTCGGACGTATCTTCATTCTCCAAGAAGTCCTTCATTTCGATGTTGAGCATTTCCGGCTCACGGGCATACTTGGCGTTAAAGGAATAGAAACTTCCGTCCTCGCAGATGACGGAGAAGTTCGTTTCGCCCGGAAAGCCTTCGGTCGTGGCTTTCACCCGGATGACGTTCTCCGCACCGTCCGCCTTGCCCGCTATGATATGGTTGCTTCCCAAATCCACATAGCGCACGGCGGAGGGGAAAATGATATGCACCGTCTTGGCGAAAGTTACTTCCACGCCGTAGGGCGTTACCATCTGCCGGTAAGGGAGTTTCCGGGTAATGCCTTGGTACAGGTCATTGCCCGCCGCATATCTCACGGTGTCATTGGTTTGTGCGTTTGCCGCACACACGCCCAACAGGAGGGCGAACATTGCAAAATACTTCTTCATTTGATTGGAAATTTTTAGTGGTTGTTAATCGGATTATTGCTCTTTGGCGTAAAGCATCACCTTGTACCCGGCTTTCAGCTTCACTTTCACGGTGCGGAACTTCTTGGCGAGGTAGCCCGATGCGCCCTGCATCAGCCCCCTTGTAACGTCCATCGCCACCTTCTGCCCGGCGTTCTGCGTGAAGGAGATGCTTGTGCCCAGCCCGCTGCCGATGTTCGCCATTGCCTCGTTGAAGGCTTCCTGCTCCATCGAGGACGGGACGGAAAGCCCCTTCTGCCCGTCCGTGTCAAATACGGCGAGTTCCACCGGGATGATGTTGCCCGCATGTTCAATGGATGAAACGGTGATGTCGAGCCGTTCGCCCTGCACCTTTGCCGCACCCGACAAGACGGTGTTCTTCGGGATGACGATATTTCCCGCCTGCATGGGTTCAAGCAGCCGTAGCTTCACGCTCTGCCCGTCAATCAGCGTCTGGTCTTGGTGGATGCAGGCGGCTATCGTGTTCCTGCCCACAGCGTAGCCCGTCCCTACCGCCGTGTTGAAGCCGTAGTTCCGTGGCTGGCTGTACGCCCGGATAAAGTCGGCATCGCTCATGGGCTGGCTCAGTCCCGAAACCGTGTTCTCACGCACCGCCCGCACCGACACCGCATCCGGCTTCTTTTCGATGCCGCCCGTTACAGGCACTTGCGCCGCCTGCCCGCCGCCAGCGTACTTGGCGGCAAGCTCGTATGACTTTTCCAGCAGGGCAAGCTGGTCGTCCGCAGTGGGCGTGGCGGTCTGCTGCCGTTGCAGGCGTTCGGTCAGTTCCGCCACCTGCCGTTTCAGTTCCTCTTTTTCTTCATCCGCCGCTGGCGGTTCATAGAACGTGCTTAGCTGGCGGTTGATGTTCCGGTAAGCGGTCGCCGAAGAAGCGCCGCCGCCCCTTGCGGGCTGCGGATCATCTTCCGGCATCGGTTCTGCGTTTCCTTGCCGTCCTTCCGCTTCACCGTCAGGCGTAAAGCCGAAGTCCTGCAAGGACTGGATTCTGTCCTGCCGCTTGCGGCTCACCACAGCCTGCTCGTAGGCGGTCTGCTTGTCGGCTATAATCCCGTCCTCTGCGGGCAGCGGGAGGTCGGCGTTGAAGCCGCCCACGCTTTCCACGTCTGTCTTGTCCTTGCCGGAGGGTGCGAATATCAGGTACATGCACCCGGCAAAGGCGAGGAACATCAGCGGGAATACTATCATCTTCTTTCGTTGTTGCACCTCTTTCGGGGAGAGTTCCCGTTTGGGCTTCTTCTCCTTTCCGGGTTGTCCGCCCGGCTCATTCTTCCGTGTCTCTTCCATATTCCGGTCTGTTTAATGGGTTGATACTGTCGCCGCCATGCAGCGGAAATTGCCTGATATGCTCGATTCGCAACCTTTGCCCGTCCCGTTTCCCGATGTGGTAGATGGACGAGACGGTGATATAGACGGACAAGCCGCCGAACAGGAGGAACATCACGAGGATGACCGCCAGCCGCTTGCCCGGCGTGATGCGCCCGCACATCCGGCGCAGGCGTTCATCCGCCCAATCCTGCACCTTCTCGATATAATTTCGTTTTCTTTCCATGCACTTATCGTTTAATGGTCTGCAAATCCTTGTTCTCGGTAATCGTGAACGCTTCCATAATGAAGCCGTGCGGGTTGTTGTCGCTGCGTGTGGCGTTCAGGAGCCTGCACGTGGTTACAAGGCTTCTGACCGTCAGGCTGCTTTCCCGGACAATCAGTTGCCGGGCATAGGTGTCCACCCGGTAGGGGTACTGGTCGAAGTCGCACTTCATGCTGTCAATCTCCACCGTCTGGTTGATATTGCCCGAAATCACCCGGTTGTAGTACCCTTTTTCCGACAAGTCCTTGTAATAGTTGTATGCGCTCTTGTCGGCGAGGAACAGCGAACGCCTGACATTGCTTTCGATGGCGTCCTTGTCGGGCGAGAGCGTGAAGAAAAGCTCGTGGAAACGCCGCACGTGCGATTTGGCTTCCACGGGGCGGTTCTGCGCCATGTCCTGCGAGAGAGCCAGCATCAGGCTCTTGCCGTTGTCGAGGACATAAATTTTCTGCCGTTGCTTCTCGGCGAAACTGTACGAGTTCCAAACGGCAAAACCCGTTATCAGTGCGCACAGGCTGATGAATACCAGTGCGAAGAGCCGGATTTGCCGGAAGCTCGTTTCGATGTTGTTCAATGACTTAAATTCCATATCCTAAAAGTTGAAGTTCGTTATTTGAGAAGTTTTCCTGCCACTTTCCCGCCAGCCGCACCAGCCATCGCCCCGGCGACCGACCCGGCTCTCGCCACGTTACGGTTGTAGGCGGACGTGCCGCCAGCCGACACGATCCAGCTTGCCACTGTGGGGATGGTGAAGTAGCCCACGATGCCGATAATCATAAAGATTACATAGATGGTGCTGCTGCCGTCAGGGATAAAGTTGGGGTCTGAAAGCTGCTCGATGTCCTTCTGGAGCATCAGGGTCTGTATGCGAGCCAGCACGCTGCTGAACAAGTCCGAGACCGGAAGCCACAAGTAAATGGATATATAGCGGGAAATCCATTGGGTCAGCGTGCTTTGGAAACCGTCATAGACGGAAATCGCAAACGCCAGCGGACCCAATATTGAAAGTACAATTAGGAAGAACGTCCTGAGCGTGTCGATAATCAGCCCCGCCGCCTGAAAGAGTATCTCCAGCAGTTCCCTGAACCAGTCCCTGACGGACTTCTTGATGTTGTACGCCGTCCTGTCCATGTACATGCCCGCCATCGTTACCATCTCGGAGGGCGACCAGCCGAGTTCGTCCAGTTGGCGGTCAAATTCCTCGTCCGAAGCGAGGTACGCCGTTTCCGGGCTTCGCATCAGGGCTTCGTATTCCAGCCTGTCCTTCTGTTCCCGGTACTCGTTCATGTCGAAGGTCTGCGTTTCCATAAGCTGGTTGCAGCCTTTCACCACAGGCGACAGTACCGTGTTGATAGTCCCCAGCACGAACGTGGGGAAGAACAGGATGCACAGCCCCAGCGCAAAGGGACGGAGCAGCGGGTACACGTCTATGGCTTCCGCCCGTGCGAGCGACTGCCACACCTTGGCGGCTACGTAGAACAGCGCACCCAGCCCGGCTATGCCTTTGGCGACACCCGTCATGTCGCCGCACAGGGGCATCATCTCGTCATACAGCACCCGCAGCACTTGGTGCAGGTTGTCAAATTCCACCGCTAATAACATAGGCATACCGATTGTTGCATGTTACCAGTAGCGTTCATCCGCCGAGCCGTAGAGAGCCAGCACCCGGTCGGTGTCGTTCTTCTTTTTCGCCCGCAGGTAGGACACCGAGATGTTCTTGCGGGTGTAGTAGTTCACGAGGTTGCGGTAGTTCATCAGGCTGTTGTACGCCCGGTCGATGACCGCCAGCCGTTCGGCATCCGAGAGCGACATGCCCGTGACGTTCACCACGTTCTTCAAGTCCTGCAACACGTCCGAACTCTCGTCCAGCAGCATGGCGTAGCCGGAGGATATGGCGGCAAGCTCGTCCGCCGTGAAATTCGGGTCAGCCAGCATGTTCTGGAAGTTGCGCACGTAGATTTCGGAGATTTCCGCCACCAGCGCGATGGACTTGCCCACCTTTACGCCGCCCTTCACCACGTCATGCACCGATTTGAGCGCATCGTAGAACTGCTTGCTCTGCTGGAATATCTTCTGCGTTTCCAGAAAACCGTTCAGGGTGTTGGCTTTCGTCCCCGCCGTTTCCACCATTTCCTTGGCGGAGTTGATGATGCTCTGGGCGAGGTTGCCGGGGTCTGACACGACCCATTGGGCGTTTGCCCTGCCTGCGAAGCACAGGCATATAGATACGATGACTAATGCTTTTCTCATTGTTCTTTGTTTTTTTAAGTGGTTGCTTTATCAGGATTCCTTTTGCTTTCCGCCAGCCGCTTGATAGCCAGTTCAAGGTTGCCGCCCAGCTTGTCGGCGAGGGCGAACAGTTCCATCTTCTCGCTTTCTTCGGTCATGTACGTGTAATATTCTTCCAATGAAACTTCGGTGGCATATACCGCCGACTGTGTGCCGCCCAGCGAGAAGAAAACTTCCTTGTACTTCCGTCCGGGATGGTTCGCCATGTTGATGGACAATATTTGCGAACGTTCCTTGTCGGTCAGCCCCAAGAGGTTCTGTATGCTGTCGAACTTGTTCAGGTATTTTCTTTGGTCTAACAAGATTTTGCAATCCGAATTGTTGATGATGCTCTCTTTCACGATGGGCGAGGAAATAATATCCTCCACTTCCTGCGTGACCACAATCGCTTCCCCGAAATACTTTCGGACGGTCTTGTAGAGGTACTTGATGTAATCCGCCATGTTCGCCGACGCTATCGCTTTCCACGCTTCCTCAATCAGTATCAGCTTCCTTATCCCCTTTAGCTTGCGCATCTTGTTTATAAACGCTTCCATGATGATAATGGTCGTTATCGGGAACAGTATCTTGTGGTCTTTGATATTGTCCAACTCAAAGACAATGAAGCGTTTATGTAGTAAGTCCAGTTCCTTGTCCGAGTTCAACAGGTAGTCATATTCGCCGCCACGATAGTACGGTTCAAGCACGTTCAGGAAGCCGTCAATGTCGAAGTCCTTTTCCCGGACATTCTTCCGTTCCAGTTGTCGGCGGTAATCGTCCCGCACAAACTCATAGAACGTGTTGAAGCAGGGCGTTACCGATTTGTCCTCCGTGATGCGTTCGATATAAGCACTTACCGCATTGGACAACGCCACTTCCTCCGACCGTTTGGGGGCTTCATCGTCCCGCTTCCACAGGGTGAGTATAAGGGTCTTGATACTCTCTTTCTTCTCGATGTCAAACACCCCGTCCTCGACATAGAACGGGTTGAACGCTATCGGGTTCTCGTTGGTGTACGTGAAATAAATCCCGTCCTCGCCGTGCGTGCGGTTATGGATTAGCTGGGACAGCCCCAAGTAGCTGTTGCCCGTATCGACCAGCAGCACGTGCGCGCCCTGTTCGTAATACTGGCGCACCATGTGGTTGGTGAAGAAAGACTTGCCCGAACCGCTCGGCCCAAGTATGAACTTGTTGCGGTTGGTCGTGATGCCTTTCTTCATGGGCAGGTCGGATATGTCTATGTGCAGCGGGCGACCGCTCACCCTGTCCGCCATCTTGATGCCGAACGGGGAAAGCGAACTCTTGTAGTTGGTTTCCTCCACGAACAGGCAGAGAGCCTGCCCCAAGAACGTGTAGAAACTTTCCTCCGCCGGAAAGTCGGCTTCGTTGCCGGGTATGCCCGCCCAAAAGAGCGTGGGCACGTCCACCGTGTTGTGGCGTGGCTTGCACTCCATCAGGGCAAGCTGGCTTCCCACATCGTTGCGTATGCGTTTGAGTTCGTCCCGGTCGTCACTCCATGCCATGACGTTGCAGTGGCAGCGCACCGATACAAGCCCCTTGCTGTGCGCTTCGTTCAGGTACTCGTCTATCCATTCCTTATTCACTTGGTTGGCACGGGAGTAGCGGGAGAGCGACTGCATGTTCCGGGCGGTCTGCTCGAAGTTTTTCAGGTTCTCGGCGTGGTCGTCTATGAAGATGTACTGGTTATAGACATGGTTGCACGACAACAGCACACCCACCGGGGCGGCGAAAGACAAACGGCAGTCGCTCCGGTCGGTGGAGAGCTTTTCAAACCGGAAGTCCGTGCCGAGCTTGCCGGGCAAGTCCTCCACGTCCGAAAGGGTGTGCAGGCACAGGATGTCGTCGCCGATGCGCATTTCCTCCGGGTACAGCCCGATGTCCTTCAACGAGGTGGTGTCGGTCTGCGAGAGCGAGAAGTATTTCTCGATGATGCCCGCCCGTCCGTCCTCCCCGGTGATTTCCGGTGCGGTCAGCCGGGCAAGCGTGATGAAACCGCTGTCGTTCATGATGCGCTCGAACTGCCCGACCGCCTCGATGAATTTTGTTACCGCTTCTTTGTCCGCTATCTCCTGCGGGACAATCCTGCCCCGGCAGAGCGTGGAGAAGTCGCTTTGTCGGCGGCTTCTCTCCTTGGTTGTCTTGGTCAGGAACAGATAACAATAATGGTTCAAAAACGGGCGTTCGTTGAAATGCCGCTCATAACTCCGGGACAGGAAGCTAAGCCCGTCCTTTTCCGTGTCGGGCTGGTAGTTCTCCGTGATGAAGAAGTCCTGCCTGTGTACGATAGAGTAACCAGGCAGCACCTTGATTGCCTTGTACCATGCCGAATGGATGGCTTCGTATTCGGCACGGCTGACGGTGAACAGTTCGGGCAGTTCCACCCGGAAAGCCACCGTGATGTCGCCATCTTTCGAGACGATGCAACCGTTTTCCACCGCCAAAAGGGGAAACTTCCTTTCCAGCGTGGTAGCCTTTAACATATTCCTCATTGGTCGGTCTCCTTTCTTTTCTTATAGGTGAACAGCCGGGGTATCGCCTTTCGGTTGATGATGAACCGGGGATGCCGCTTGCGGGCGGCTATCTTCATCAGCCCGTATGTGCCGTACCGGGCATTGAGCCGGAACGTCTGCCACACGAGCAGCAGCGATGCCGACACGATGAAGCCGATGCAGACCCACTGGTTCACGCCCGCCATGAACAGGACGATGAACACCACGAACACGGCGAGCAAGCCGCCCGCAAAGATGAAAAGGTACTGGCTTTTTAGCCCCTTGAACTCTACGGGCTTGCCGATGCCCCTGTTTACCGGATATTCTGCCATACGCCCGTGCATTAAAGGAAGAACGACCGGAGGATGGTGGCGGCGACAATCAGGAAGATGCAAGCACCGAACCAGCTTGCGGCAGTCTTGCTGGTGTCGGGGTCGCCGCTTGAAAACTTGTTATATACCTTTACCCCACCAATCAGTCCGCAGACCGCACCGATGGCGTACACGAGTTTCGTGCCGGGGTCGAAATACCCGGTGATGAGATTGGTGGCTTCGGTGATGCCCGCCTGCCCGTTGCCCTGAGCGTAGGCACTTACCACAGCGGCAAGGAGAGCCGCCGACAGAATGACTTTCTTTTTCGTTTCCATTGCGAATTGAGTTTGAGTTATACATTATATTACAGATATTCGTTCATGTCAAACGCCCCGTATTCCTTGCCCGTGTCGGCAGTGGCGGCAGGGACAGCCTCCGGAGCCAGTTCAGCTTCATTGCGTTTCAGCAGTTCCGCCACCCTTGCCAGCCCGCCGTTGATGTTCTCCACCACCGCATCGTAGAGGTTTGTCCCCTCAATCCTCGCCAGCGTCCCGGCGGCTTGCCGCTGTTCCGCTTCGGTGGAGGTGTCGGCGTTCGCCGTGCGCACCGCTTCGCCTAGTTCCTCGAAACTCACGCCCGTAGCACGACCCGCATCGTCGCCCGCCATGTACCCGGCGATTTCCTCGTCCTCGTAGTCCGGTTCGTCACCCGCATAGCCGGGCGTTTCGTCCGTTCCGGCGGCTTCCGGCGCAAAAATAGTATCATTTTCAACCGCTTGCGGGAGGTGTCCGGCTTTGTCCGTCTGTGGGTCGATTTGTCCGCCCTTGTAGCGGCTTTCGCCTATCAGCGTATAATCAGGAATTTCTTCTTGGGGAAATGGCACACCGTCCGCTTTGTCCCGTGATGTGCTGTTGTCGGTACGGCGATACCAAATCCATAGGGCGGCATAGTACACTGCCAGCCCGATTAAGATGCAATAGACTACCATATTCAGACGGGCTTTTGAAAGTTACTTTCATACAGGGCGTTAATCTCGTCCTGATGCTGCTCGAAATGGCGTGTCAAGATGTTTTCCACATAGCTGCTGACTGTTACCTTGCGCCCGCCTATCACCGTTACGATGCGCATCAGCTTCTCGTGGGTCGTGCGGCTCACATACAAGGGCTGTCGGTCGGTCAGTTCCACTTTTCGGAAGTAGGTTTCCCGGTAGTCGCCCGGGCTGTTCCTGCGCTTGCGGGGTGTCGGTTTTTCCGCTTGCGCCGTTTCCGCCAGCGTTTCCTGCGGCATGTCATCCGGTTTCCCTACGTCCTGTTTGCCGGGTACGCCCTGCGAGATGAGTTCCCGCATGAAATCCTCGTCTATCTTCGGCATTGTGCCGTTCTGCTTTGCCATGTCATTGTAGTTTAATGTAATGCAATATTTCCGTTATCAGTTCCTCCAAGTTGCTGCCCCTCACCAGCGGGCGGCTGGCGGGAAAGAGCGTGGAGCGGAACACTGTTCTCTTGTCAGCCGCCAGTTCCTTCTTGTAGCGTTTGGTGTCGGGGATGAAGGTTCTCATCAGCGGCAGTTCCAGTTCCCTGATGGTCTTGTCATAGGCGGTGTAGAGGTCTGTTTTCTCCCGACCGTCCACCATGTTCCAAAAGAGGTACAGACCCGCAAGGCGGCAGGCTTCGTTCTTCACCAGCAGCTTGTGGATAGCCGCCGCAAACGACAGGCTGCTTTCCAGCACCACCTTGTCGGCGGAAATCGGCGTGAAGATGTAGTCCACCCCGGCAAGGGAGCTTATCACGCCCTCGCTATTCACCGTTCCGGGAAGGTCGAAAAACACGATGTCGGGCTTGTTGTCCGTTCCGGCTATATACTCATCGGCGGTAGCTATCGCCTTTTCGGGCGGGCTGCACAATACCGGGTAGGCTTTCTTGCCCAGCCGGGTGAACTGCTCATACGCCATGCGCTTGTATTCCTCATCGGAGGACACCGTTTCGGCATCCCGCTTGCGCATCCCGGCGATGGAATGCTGCGGGTAGTCGCAATCCACCACCGCCACATCATAGCCTTTGAGGTAGTGGAGGCAGCTTGCCGCCAGCACGGTGAAGGTGGTCTTGCCGACCCCGCCCTTCTGGGTGGAGAAGGCGACATAAAGGGGTGTTTTCCCGTTTTCCATATTGCTTCCTTTCATTATGGGTTGATGGATTTGTTTATCGCTTTCAGTCAATCCGGCTATATGGCTTTCTTTGTTTCCACACTGTAATCTTGAACTGTTGAAAGATTGTTTTATTCCAATCCTGCTTTCATTCTTTCTTGAAACCTTGCAATCCTGATGTCTTGAAATCTTGTTCTCATTCAGTCATTCCTGCTTGGAACATGGCTTTCCATATTGCTTTCAATCTTGAAATCTTCTGCAAATAAAAGGAGAAAAAGCGTCCGTTTTCAGATGCGTCCCGCTTTGTCCCCCGATGTCCCGGTTTGTCCACCAACAGGCTATTTTACAGCATTATAAATCACCGTTACTTTGCAACGGAGTAACGGATGCCCAAAGGGGAAAGGCGTGGAATCCAGTCGGCGGACGGCAGGCTTGCCGCCTTGTGCCGACCCCAATCCGTCAGGGACGGATTTTCGATTTTCGCCAGAAAATAGCAAGGTGTGTTTCGTGGCACACGAAACCGTTTTCCGTGCCTGAAAACGCCTTGCCCCTTGCGGGGGTGAAAGCCACTCCGAAGTCGTGATTTTTTAATTCAAAGAAACATGGAAACAAGAAGAAACAACAAGGGCGGTCGTCCCGCCCTCCAAGACCCGGCGAAGCACCGCCATGTGCTGTACCTGAACGACCGGGAGAACGCCCGCTTCCTCGCACAATGGGAGCAGTCGGGCGTTACGAGCAAGTCCCGTTTCATCGCCGCACGGCTGTTCGGCGAGCCGTTCCGGGTGGTAAAAGTGGACAAGTCGGCGGTCGAGTATTGCGCCAAGCTGACCGAATTTTATGCGCAGTTCAGAGCCGTAGCGGTCAATTACAACCAAGTGGTAAAAGCGTTGCACAGTAACTTTTCCGAGAAAAAGGCACTGGCTTTCCTCTATAAACTGGAAAAGGCGACCACAGAACTGGCTATGTTGAACCGTCAGGTTATCGACCTGACAAACGAGTGCAGGGAACTATGGTTGCCAAAATAAATACGGGAAGTTCCATGTTCGGCGCACTGGCATACAATCAGGAAAAGGTGGACAACGGGGAAGCAAAGGTGCTTTTCTCCAACAAAATGTTGTTGAATGAGGACGGGCATTTCTCTATCGGCGAGTGTATGCGCAGCTTCGAGATGCAGATGCCCGTCCACCTATCCACCAAGAAGCCGATACTTCATATTTCCATAAACCCGCACCCGGAAGACGTGCTTTCGGACAGCCAACTTTCCGACATCGCACGGGAATATATGCGGAAGTTGGGCTATGGCGACCAGCCCTATCTGGTGTACAAGCATACCGACATCGACCGCTACCATATCCACATAGTCAGCTTGCGGGTGGACGAGAACGGCAGACCGCTGAATGACAGGTTCGAGCATCGGAGAAGCAAGCAGATTACCCGTGAACTGGAACGGAAGTACAACCTGCACCCGGCGGAGCGAAAGGAGCGTGCCGAACGCCCTAAACTTAAAAAGGTCGATTACGCAGCCGGGGACGTGAAGCACCAAATCGGCAATGCCGTGAAAGCGGCTTGTTACGGCTACCGCTTCCAGTCGTTCGGGGAGTACAGGGCGTTGCTTGCTACCTATAATATATGTGCCGAAGAAGTCAAGGGGGAGATAAACGGCAGACCTTACGAGGGCATTGTCTATTCCGCCACGGACGATAAAGGCGAAAAGGTGGGCAACCCGGTAAAGGCATCCCGCATCGGCAAGTCGGTGGGCTATGAAGCGGTACGGCGCAGGATGGAGAAATCGGGCGAAGCAATCAAGAACGGGAAGCTGAAAGAGCGTACCTGGAAGATTGTAGCCACTGCCATGCAGACCGCCCGTAACCGACAAAAGTTTGAACAGGAACTGAAACGGCAGGGCATTGACGTGGTGTTCCGTCAGAACGACAGCGGGCGTATCTATGGCGTTACGTTCATCGACCACGACAGCCGGGTGGTACTGAACGGCTCACGTCTGGGCAAAGAGTTTTCGGCGAACGTGTTCAACGGTTTATACTCCGATGAAAGAAAAACGGATATGCGGCAGGAGCAATCCACAAACAGGGAACAGCAGCCGGACTTTGTACCGAGAGAGAACCTTGTTTCGGGCGTGGCTTCCGTGTTGGGTACTTTTGGTGGATTATTGGGCAGCGGTACATCAGGCGGTGATGAGCCACAGGACACTGCCAGCCAAAAGAGAAAGAAGAAGAAAAAGAAGCGTACAAGGCGCATCGACTAACTAAAAAAAACATTACAATCATGCAACAGGAAGATGATTTGCGAGGGCTTGCAAGGGTCATGGACTTTATGCGGGCTGTCAGTATTCTATTCGTGGGAATAAACGTGTACTGGTTCTGTTACTCCACCCTGAAAGAATGGGGAGTGACGTTTGAGGTGATAGACAAGATACTGTGGAACTTCCAGCGCACCACCGGGCTGTTCTCGTCTATCTTATGGACGAAACTTTTTGCGGTGGTGTTTCTCGCCCTGTCGTGCATCGGGACAAAAGGGGTGAAGAACGAAAAGATAACTTGGGTGAAGATTTATTGCAGCCTTGTGGCGGGTGTCGTGCTGTTCTTCCTGAACTGGTGGTTGCTGGAACTGCCGCTTCCGCATACGGCGGACACGGCATTTTACATCGCCACGCTGTCGGCTGGCTATATCTGCCTGCTCATGGCGGGCACATGGATGTCCCGGCTGTTGAAGAACAACCTTATGGATGATGTCTTTAACACGGAGAACGAGAGCTTCATGCAGGAAACCCGGCTTATCGAGAACGAGTATTCGATAAACCTGCCCACCCGTTTCTATTATAAGAAGAAATGGAACAACGGCTGGATAAATGTGGTGAACCCGTTCCGTGCCAGCCTTGTGCTAGGCACGCCGGGAAGCGGAAAGTCATACGCAGTGGTAAACAATTACATAAAGCAGCAAATCGAAAAGGGTTTTGCACTCTACTGTTATGATTATAAGTTTCCCGACCTGTCGGAAATAGCGTATAATCATTTGCTCACGCATTTGGACGGCTATAAGGTCAAGCCCAAGTTTTACATTATCAATTTTGATGACCCACGCAGGAGCCACCGGTGCAACCCGATAAACGCCAGCTTCATGTCGGACATAGCGGACGCTTACGAAGCCAGCTACACGATAATGCTCAACCTCAATCGCAGTTGGATAAGCAAGCAGGGCGACTTTTTCGTGGAAAGCCCGATTATCCTTTTGGCGGCTATCATTTGGTACTTGCGCATCTATCAGGGCGGCAGGTATTGCACGTTCCCCCATGCCATAGAACTGTTGAACAAGAAATACGCCGATGTGTTCACGATTTTGCGCAGCTATCCTGAACTGGAAAATTATCTTTCCCCGTTCGTGGACGCTTGGGAATCCGATGCGCAAGAGCAGTTGCAGGGGCAGATAGCCAGCGCGAAAATACCGCTTTCACGTATGATAAGCCCGGCACTTTATTGGGTAATGACGGGCGATGATTTCTCGCTGGATATAAACAACCCGAAAGAGCCTAAAATACTGGTTGTCGGCAACAATCCCGACCGTCAGAACATCTATTCGGCGGCACTGGGATTGTATAACAGTAGAATAGTGAAGCTGATAAACAAGAAAGGTCAACTTAAAAGTTCGGTGATTATAGACGAGTTGCCCACTATCTATTTCCGTGGTCTTGACAACCTGATTGCGACCGCCCGAAGCAACAAGGTGGCGGTTCTGCTGGGCTTTCAGGATTACAGCCAGCTTACCCGTGACTACGGGGACAAGGAAAGCCATGTGATACAAAATACGGTAGGCAACGTGTTCAGCGGGCAGGTGGTAAGCGAAACGGCAAAAATCCTGTCGGAACGTTTCGGTAAGGTGTTGCAGAAGCGGCAGAGCATGACCATCAACCAGCGGGAGAAGTCCACCTCGATAAGTACCCAGATGGACAGCCTGATACCTGCCAGCAAAATATCCAACCTCACGCAAGGCATGTTTGTGGGAGCGGTGGCGGACAACTTCAATGAACGGATAGAACAGAAGATTTTCCACTGTGAAATCGTAGTGGATAACGAGAAGGTGAAGCGGGAAACAGCCCGTTACGTGAAGCTGCCGCAGATTATCGACTTCACCGACAAGGACGGGAACGACAGGATGCAGGAGGAGATACAAGCCAACTATGACCGCATCCGGCAAGAGGTCAGGCAGATTGTCGAGGACGAGATAACCCGGATTAAGAATGACCCAAAATTAAGCCATTTAATTAGATAATAGTTAAAAACAAGAGGCTATTTATTACTTGAAATAGCCTCTTGTTTTTAATAGAATTGTCCAAATTTATATTTGTATTAGTTGTATATTTATTTTACTTATTTAATTTTTATATCATCATAAACCAAACGGTCAGTTCCGGCTTTAGGCTTTCTGTTAAAAACATATTCATACCATATTTTATGAACACGCTCAACTGCGTCTTGCGTCATTTCTGAAATTTCACTATCACGTTTACCAAACCCACTAAGTGACTCTAGACGAAGTCCAATACTTTCTGAAGTCTCATTATTAAAAAGAACCCACCACCTATCATGAATAGGACATTTGTTAGGATTCTCCTTGAAAGAAACCGTTATAACTTCTAATGCCCCAGTCATATCCGCAGATATTTTATTCCAGCCTGTTTGAAAACAATCTAAACTTTGATCTTTTGATTTATGAGTCAAAATACTAACTCTAAGATTATTATTAATATCAAAGAAAGTTTTAATTATATGTAGATCTTCTGGATTAAAGTATGGATCTATTATGCGTAAGATGTCAAAAGGATTATCTTTATACCATTGTATGATTTTTTTTATTCCTTTTTCTGTTTCTCCTACCCTTATAAATGATTTATCCTCTAAATCAGAAGAACAATTAATTATTCTATTTATTCTATTTAACCTTTCTTGTGTTCCTGAAGCAATTGCTAATACAATTTTAAAATTAAAAAGTATTGATTGATGTATACCTCTAATTAAACTTGCATATTGCTTACTTTGACTATGTTTTGCATATAGATTTTCTAGGAAGAAAATAATAGCATTTTTAGCATCCGTTATAGGGTTATCGTATATTTTCCTAATAATAGAGTAGGTGGAATTTATATCCCTAATAACATTTTTCTTTTTTACTAAAATCTCCAATTGCCTTTCGAAGAATTGTATTTGCTCTTCATTTGTTAATGCTGTTACCTGTTTTATGTCTTGCCTTGCACTATCTAATTTTTTATTAGATGCAATATCCTTTTTTAGTCTTTTTTTATATTGGGATCTAGCAGGATCTTTATCCACAACATCTAACATTTCATATGCTAATTGTTCATCATGCTCTCGAACTATATTTATGAATTTTTGAAAATCATCAAAAGATCCATTCCTATTAGCCATAAGAGACTGCATAGCCTTTTCCGCAATAGGCTTGGCTTGACTATTTGTTGTATCAAATGCTTCAGATAAACATATATCAAAACGATTAAGTCGATCAAAACCACTATTAATTTGCTCTGCTTTTTGTACAGATTGATTGAGAAAATCAATTCTTTGACTAGCCTTCTTTATATTGTGGGCAACATAAGTATATAGAAATGCTTGATCAGAAACGTTTGGAATATTTTCAATTCTATTTTTATAATTATCCCAATCAGAAGATGATATATTCTTATATCCTGATATAGCAGCTTGGCATGCTATTTTATAGCCATCATGCTGAATTCCATTATTTATAGGTAATTTACGATTTACTAATTCTTCGATTTTACCAATTATTACATTCTTCTGTTCTTTTGATACTCTATTTCCCAAACCCTCCTTTAAAGATTGAATTATAATGTCAACGTAATTAAAAATAAAGCAATCGTCATTTGAATGATCTAATAGATTTAATAAATTTTCATAGTCAATAAATGATAAAATATTTTGAGATTGTATATCATGAGAATCCGTATATTCTGGATATGGATATTTAACCCGAATAAAACTAGCAACATTTTCTATACATTGATCAATAAATGCGTTATCAAATGATTTAAGACGTTCATAAAACAGTGTTGATCCAGCCAAGAATAAGGCAGGGGCTATATTAAACAAAATTCTTTTCTGATGATATATTGAAAATTTATTAATGGGTTTGGATACATATCTTGATACAACATCATGGAATTTTGCACTATCATCAGCTAAATAATATTCTAAGGCTAATCTTGACCAAGCGATCATTGCTTCGCCTTCGGAATCGTCATACGAAAGTAAGTTTTTAAATTGCTCTAAATCTTCTTCTTCGCAAAGTTTAGAGCGAATTAATATCCCTAACGAATGTATATAGAGCGAAAGACTTTCATGATATGCTGCAACACAGGAATAAGATGATAGTAATTGATTTTTGCGAAATTCACCAGTCTTGTTAATAAAGGATCTGGCTTCCTCTTTCATTGATATCTTAGAAAGTTGTTTTGAAATTTCATACCCGACTTCTACCTTAATCCAAGGGATGTCTATATTTTCCCATGTATTCTCCAAATCTGATTTAACTTGATCAGCAAAATTATCGGATGGAAAATTATTTTTTATCCATACATAAATTAAAGATAGGAGATAACATTTACTACTTGAAACTTCTATATTTTTTATTTTATCATAATTTTTTTTGAAGATATCAAATATTAGCTGTGTATCTTTTTCGAAACGTATAGCGTTTCTAACCAATATGATAAGAGGTTTATCTAAATCAAATTTATCCAAACTAATTTTATAAAATAGCTTGTTAAAATATTCCCAATCTATTTTTTCGATATTAGTTTGTCGAACATATTCTGTAACAGCTAATAAATAAGCACGACTTTTTCTTGCTTCAGTATTCATCTTACTGATAATATCAAATATTGTACTGGGATATTTGCAAACAAGTTCTTTTATAGGTCCTTCAACGACTTTCATATGATAAGCCGCAATTGAGAATTGTTCTATTATTTCATCAGTTAATTCTTTTTGAAGCTCAAAAGCTGGCATAAGCCAATTTTCAATATCTTTCTTGTCTCCTATATTTTCAAATTGATTTAATATTATTGATTTGCAATGGATTTCTATATTTTTATCCTCTACTTCATCTAATTCTAAATACAAGTTTTGCAACCGATCTTTAGCCGCATCTTTGTCAAATTTGTTTAATGCCTTGATTATATTAAGTTGCAAATTAACATAATCAATTGTAGGATATTTTATAAGTGATACACCTGCATCAAGCAATTTTACCACTTGAAGGATATCATCTTTTTCCATTCGATATAAAGGAGTACAGAAGTGATACAATAATGAAACACGAGGAATATTAATGTTTGAGACTTCTATAGCTAATTTAACCGCATATTTTACTATATCTTGAATATGATCAGCTTCGTTGTGATTTGGAATCCAAAATTGTAAAAAGAATAATTTACTACTAGCTGTAGGAAGTTTTTCTAATTCAATTAATAATTGCTCAACTGTAGAATCTGCCATTATTGATTTCATCGCAACTGCCATTTTTCGTAGTCCGTCATCAGCAATACGAGTATTAATAATATCACTTTTAGTTGGATTATCATTTGGTATCCCCTCTTCTGAATTGTAAGATAGCGAAATAGCTGTGTAAAGTTTATCAATTTGAGATTTGTCTTTGGACACCTTTGCCACTTTGTCTATTATAGATAAGGCTTCAACAAAATCTACTGGGAGCATCAATTTAGCGAGCTCAATTGCTTTATCTGGAATATGTTCAAAATCTATGACATTAACTAAATATTTAATTTGGGATTTAACTTCTTCCTGCATATTATCAGGCAATTTATTTCCTTTTCTAGCTACTATTAATAATCCCTTTAAACGTTCTTCCAGCAGGAATATTTCCTGTGTTAACGTAAATGCTTTTTCCTCATCACCTATCGCTATAAGAGCTTCTATTTCAGAATCTGATAATTCGTTTTTTTCAATTTCCTTAGAAGAACTATGTGTTAAGGCGAAACGAAAATATTCATTGATTTGAGAATTATAGTCTGTACAAGCGTTAAAGCCATATTCACATTGTTCATTTAAAGCAGCTTGTGATTTCTTTTCAATCAGAAAATGTTGTACATTTTCTGAGGTGAGAAACTTTACTAGTGCAGATTTATTATTGATACTTTTATAAAGATATGGAAGATGTTGAAATGAAGACGAGATATTTTCATCTTTCTCAAAAATGTCAATTAATAGTAAATCTATATTGTTTTTCAAATATTGCAGCCTTTTTCGCAGATATTTATGAAAACTGATAGATTTAATTTTAACACACTTATCAGATATGATCAAATAATTAGAATAATCATTTAAAAATAGGGAAATAACATCTTCTGATAGACCTAAAAGTCTACCTATAGTTGATTTATCTAATTGAATTTCTGAATAAACAAGTAATGCCCAAAATAGTAATCTATTAGTTTCGTTATCTTTTATAATGGTGTTCCAATCATCTTCATAGTAGTCTACAATATTATTTGTATAGAGGTACGATATTATATTTATATCATTTTTGATTTGATATTTCTCAAGTAGTATATTTATTTTTTCAGCATTACCGTTCGATAATGCATAAAATAGTTCTGTTTGTTCATTTGTTATGCTTGGAATATATTGAGTAAGTAGTTCGCTTGTTTCAATAGGCTGAAAACGCAATATATCATTTGTTTGTTTTGCATTTATTCCTTCGGGAATAAGATACATAACATTATTCATTTGTCCAGAAAAAATAAATCTTGCATTTTCAATTTGGAATAATGGTGATATAAGTTGTTTAATGATATCACGATTTTCAATAGGTAATTCATCAAAGCCATCAAAAACGAAATATAGAAACTTTTTCTCTCTTTTAGATTTTCGAGCAGCTCTATATATATTAGGTTGCAAAATATTATCTTCTGTATTTTTATCTATATTACCTGTTACATAAAATTTGAGTTGACTTCCTATATTAAACTCAATTGTTTCTACCATTAATAATGAACGTAAAAAGCCATTATTAAAATATGAAATACAATCATAAGGATGGCGCAAAGCAAATAATGCTAGAGTTGTAGTAACACCAACACCCTCATTTCCATCAACACATAAAACACGTGTGTTTTGGAATTGTTCTTCAAATAAATCTAAATATGAATCTCTAGAAATGACTTTATGAGGAATTTCTGGAAACGTACTATTTAGGCTACACATATTTAGAATTGATGAGTTTAGAACTTCGGAATCCATATTATTTGATTAAGAATTTGATTTTTAATGCATTATCAAGCGCAAAGATAGCAAAAAAATTTATATAAATTAATTGAGCTTTCAATTAAAATGTTATAGATATCGATAGTCGTTTACTATCAATGGAATGTTAAGAATAGAAATATAGTATAACCTGTAAAAATCGCTTTCATTATACTATAATTTCAGTTACTATATAATATTAAAGGACAAATTTGTACAACATAGGACAAATCGGGACACTCATTGCCGCCTGTCAAAATATAGCATATTTAGTCGTTACCTTTGGACGGGAATAATCCCGTAACCACTAAAATTTCAGTCATTTATGGCAAACGGAATGAACCCGCCCACAGAGGGGCAGGAAAAAGACGTGCTGCTGGTCTTGAATAAACAGCAGGGGAAAGTGAGTGCCGTTAAAGGATTCGACAAGGAGGGCAATTTGCAGACCGTGCCGCCGGGCGGCGAGTTCATGCAGGTGGACAGGAACGGCGACATCATCAGCAACCTTGTCGCCAACTTCTACCGCAAGTTTCAGGACACCGAAGGGCTGGCATTGTTCCGCTGCAAGGCATCGGAGATGGAACAAAACGCAAAGGCTATCGAGGACAACCACCGCCACCCCACGCCGGAGGGCGACAAACGGACGGAAGCACTCCATGTACCGAAACCGGACAACCCGGAATCCAAGCAGGGCTACCGCTTCGACCCGGCGAAGATTGATTGGGAGAGCCTGAAAAAAGTTGGTATCACCGCCGAAACCCTGAAAAACACGAAGGACTACGACCGGGTGATGCGTGGCTACAAATCCCGCAACACCTATACCGTTTCGGGGACGATAGGCGGTTTCTACCTCAGACCGACCGATGTCAAGCTGTCCTTCTATCAGGCGAAGGACGGCACGATAGTTCCCAAACTGCACGGCGTACAGCAGGACGAGAAGCTGTTGCAACGCCCGTACAACGGGCATGAGTTCTCCAAACAGGAACAGGGCAACTTGCAGCATATCGGCAATCTGGGCAGTGTCGTCCAAATCACCGACCCGAAAAGCGGCGGGCAAATCCCCGTGTTCATCAGCCGGGACAGGTACACGCACGAACTGGAATACATGCGGGCGGACAAATGGAAATGCCCCGATGCCGTTTGCGGTGTGAAAGTAAGCCCGGAACAGAAAGCCGCCTTTGAAGCCGGGAAAGCGGTCAGGATGGAGAACCTGCAATTCAAGGACGGGACAAGGCGCAGTGCCTACCTTCAAGTCAGTGCGGTGGAGCGTGGCTTGGAGTTCCTGCCGATGTCTGCCGTGCAAGCCTTGCAGCAAGGGCAGCAACCCGCACAGCAGGTCGCCGGAGTGAAAGACGGGCAGGGCGTGGAGTTCAACGGTCATGTGCAGCCCGGTGTACAGGGCAAATTCCCCGGCAAGGTACAGCCAAAAGACGTTACCCCCGCCGCCGAGAGCCGGACACAGGTAGCGGTCAATACGGAGGGCAAGACCAACGAAGCCACCAAGCAGACCAAAGAGCCGCTGAAACAGGGGCAGGACAAGCCCACCGCCAAGCAGAAGGAGAAGCAGGACAAGACCCTGAAAGCGGACAAGCCCAAGAAGTCCAGAGGAATGAAAATGTAATATCTACCATTAAAAAGTAAAGAATTATGATAGCACTGATAGCAGAAAAGCCCAGCGTGGCTAAGGACATCGCCCGCATCATCGGGGCGACACAGAGGAATGACGGGTATCTTTCCGGCAACGGGTATATGGTAACATGGGCGTTCGGGCATCTCATCCAGCTTGCCATGCCCGAAGCCTACGGCGTGGCGAACTTCCGCAGGGAGAGCCTGCCGATAATCCCGGCGGACTTCCGGCTTATCCCCCGTCAGGCAAAAGCCGAGAAAGGGTACAAGGCAGACCCCGGCGTGTTGAAGCAGTTGAAAGTTATCAAGGAAGTGTTCGACCAGTGCGATAGGATTATTGTCGCCACCGATGCCGGGCGTGAGGGCGAGTTAATTTTCCGCTATATCTTCCATTATCTGGACTGCCGCAAGCCTTTTGTCCGTCTTTGGATAAGCAGCCTGACCGACAGGGCAATCCGGGAGGGCATGGAGAACTTGCAGCCGGGCGAACGTTACGACAACCTTTATCTTGCCGCCAAGTCCCGCAGCGAAGCGGACTGGCTGATAGGGATAAACGCCACCCAAGCGTTGAGCGTAGCCGCCGGGCAGGGCGTGTTCTCGTTGGGCAGGGTGCAGACACCCACGCTTGTGATGATATGCGACCGCTATTTGGAGAACAAGAATTTCGTCCCGACCAAGTTCTGGCAACTCAAAGCCAGCACCGCCAGCGGAGGAATAGGTTTTACCGCCCAATCAACCGCCAAATGGGAGCAGCAGCCCGAAGCCATAGCCGCCCTGCAACGGGCAAAGGATGCCGGGCAACTTACAGTGAAGTCCGTTGAAAGGAAAGAAACCGCCCAAGATCCGCCGCTTCTGTACGACCTGACCACGCTGCAAAAGGAAGCCAATACGAAATTGAACCTCTCGGCGGACAAGACGCTTTCCATAGCGCAGAGCCTGTACGAGAAGAAAGTGATGTCCTATCCCCGAACCGGAAGCCGTTATATTTCGGAGGATGTTTTCGAGGAAATGCCGGAACGCATCGCCCTTTTGGAGCGATACCCCCGTTTTGCCGGATATGCCGCCGGGCTGGATGGCGCAAGCCTGAACCGCCGCAGCGTGAATGACAGTAAAGTAACCGACCACCATGCCCTGATTGTTACCGAGAACCTGCCGGGCGAACTCTCCAAAGACGAACGGGCTGTTTATGAAATGGTAGCCGGGCGTATGCTGGAAGCCTTTTCGGGCAAGTGTGTGAAGGACGTTACCACCGTCTTGTTGTCCGCCGGAGATACCGATTTCACCATGAAAGGCGCAATGCTGAAAACAGCCGGATGGCGGGAGGTGTTCAACGAGCGGGAAATGGGCGGGGACGAGGACGCAGCCACCCTGCCGCCGCTTCAAGAGGGACAGACCCTGCCGCTCTCCGGCGTGGATCTGCTCGAAAAGCAGACCAAGCCGAAACCGCTGCACACGGAAAGCAGCCTGTTGGCGGCTATGGAAAATGCCGGGAAAGAACTGGAGGATGCAGAATTGAAAGCCAGCATGAAGGATGCCGGGATAGGTACGCCAGCCACCCGTGCGGCGATTATCGAGACATTGTTTGCCCGCCAGTACATCGTGCGGGAGAAGAAGAACCTTGTGCCGACCGACAAGGGGCTTGCCGTTTACCGGATTGTCAAGGACAAGAAGATTGCCGATGTGGAAATGACGGGCATGTGGGAAACCGCCCTCGCCAAGATAGAAGCGGGCGGCATGGATGCCGACACGTTCCGCAAGGGCATCGAGGTGTACGCCGCCCAAATCACGGCGGAACTGTTGTCGGTGCAGTTGTCCTTCGCCAGCGGTGAGACCTGCCCCTGTCCCAAGTGCGGCAGCGGGCGCATCCTGTTCTATCCGAAAGTGGCGAAGTGTTCCAACGTGGACTGTACGCTGACCATATTCCGCAACAAGTGCGACAAGCAGCTTACCGACAAGCAGATTGTCGAACTGGTTACGAAGCGCAAGACCGGGCTGATTAAAGGCTTCAAGGGGAAGAACGGAAAGGCTTTTGATGCCTCGCTAGTGCTGGACGGACAGTTCAATGTCGCTTTCTCATTCCCGGAGAAGAAAGGAAAAGCGAAGAAGTAACCCGGTTTTGCCGATGGCAATCCAACGGTTTACGCCCGGAGAACAAAGCCGGGCGCATCTTTTATCCCTCAAACAAGTAGGTCGAACGGACAACCCCGCCATCCAGCATTTCACTTTCCGACAGCTTCCATTTAGAGCCGAATGTTTCCCCGACAAAGCCGATGCCCTTGCCCACCATCACCGGGATGGTGTAGATGGTCAGGCTATCCAGCATTCCGGCTTTCACCAGCGAGGTAAGCAGCTTGCCGCCGCCCACCACCAGTATGTCATGCGTTTGTTTCAGTTCATAGACCTTGCGCAGCGGTTCTTCGGTCAGGAACTCCACGCCGCAGTCTGGCGTGAGGTTGGTATCGTGGTGCGACACGACAAAAGACCGCTGGCTTTTGTACGGCCACCCGCCCCAATGCTCAAAGATATAAGTATAGGTGTTTGCCCCCATCAGCAGGCAGTCGGCTTCCAGACAGTGTTTGCCGACGATAGCTTTTACTTCACCGGGCAACCAGTCCAATTCATTATCCAATGTGGCTGTATGCCCGTCCAGAGATACGGCGATGTGCGCTTTTACTTGTTTCATCTTATCCGGTATTTAACAGTTTAATAATATCTATTCAACTGTCCGCCAGTATCCATAAAAGAAGCGTGGCTCTTACACTGCTTCGATACGTGGTACTGGCAATACCTTTGAGGAAACAGGCAAGACCACGCTATGCGATTGCATAGCGTATCCTGCACTGAATATCCCCTCAATTTGAAAATTTGCCAGTTTTCGTATCAGGACGTTCAGCGGAACGCTTATTTTCAATGTTTTATATCAAGACGAAATGCCGGAAAAATGCCAACAAATCGCCGTCATACTCTATCTAATTTCGCAAAGTTAATCAAATAACCGGAATTATTTGGCATGAAACTCAAAAATCCTGCCTTGTCTCACGACAAAACAGCCAAAACAGGATTACGTAATTGAACAATGATAAATAACACCCGCTAATCCGTGCGCTCACGAATCAGCTTGTGTATGTCGCTTGCCCGGTAGTAATACTTCCCGTCCAGCAGCAGGTAAGGCAGTATGCCTTTCTTCCGGTAACGCTGCAAGGTCTTGACGCTCACTTTGAGCATAAAGCACAAGTCCTGATTGTCGAGCAGCTTTTCACCGTCCAGGCAGTTCTGGCTGTTCAGCAGACGGTCTATCTTTTTGTCCTGCATGTCGAGCCTGTCCATGATGCGCTCCATCCATGCCTCGAAGTTTTCCTTGTCGATATACATAAGCCGCCGGATTAAATGAGACCAATCATGAAATAGCTCTGGTTTGCCGGGTCTTTCAGGATGATTTCCCGCTCCCGCATGAAGCGGATGTAGCTTTTGGCTGTCCGCTCCTTGATGTCCAGCACCTGTTGCAACTGTTCGCAAAGGTCTATGTAGGTGATGTGCGTCTGCCTGCCGAAAATATCACGGGCAACGCCCACCAGTTCCCTTTCCTTGCGCTTCTCCTTTTCCTCACGGGGCTTTTCGCCCCGGTAGGTGTGCATCCCGGCTTCCTTGTCCCAAGCGAACAGCATCAGCGGCACGTCCAGCGGGCTTCCGTCCCTCACTTTCAGGGCTTTCACCACCGACTGCGTGGGTTCTTCGTCCTTCTCGATGGAAAGGATGGTCGCCGCCTTGCGTTGCAGTTCGCTGCCCAGATGCCCACGCAGCTTCAAGCCGTTGGGGACAAAGTGCAACACGCACAGGATGCAGGTGTTGTAGATGCCCGCCAACCGATAGAGTTCGTCTATCACCGCCACGCTTTCCGCTTCATCGTTGGCACTCTTTACAAGGTCGGCGATGCCGTCAATGACCACCAGTTGGATGCCGCCGTACTGGTAATAATACTTGTCCATGCTCTGCACGATGGCGTTCAGGCGTTCTTTCCGGGACATCCCCGTCAGGCAAAAGGCTTTCAGTTCGTCCGGCTTGCCCGGTTGTCTGGCTCGTGCTAACAGGTTGCTCACGTTCTTGAACAGTTGCACTTCCGACTGTTCGGTATCATAGAGCAAGACCGCCTTGCGTCTATTGTTGGGCGTTACGTGGATGCCGAGCGTGTCAATCTCCGCATCCGCTGGGCAGACGCAGCCCGACACGATGGCGGCTACATAGTTGCTCTTGCCCGTTCCCTCGCCGCCCGTGATGCCGAACAGGTTGCCTTGCGTACCCAGCGGGACATCGCCCGCTGAAATGATCACCTGCGCTTTGGCAGGCGGGTTGTTGAAGTCTATCTCGCACGATTTAAGCATGATGAGTGTGTCGCTATACAGGTTGTCTAAAAATTCGATGAACAGTTTCAGGAAATCTTCACGGGTGTTCCCGGCTTTGAAGTAGTCGGAGATGTCCTTTTCTTCTTTCGTACCCGGAAGCGGGAGCAGCAGGCGTTTCACGCCAAATTCCGCCAATGCCTTTTCCTGCTTGCAGGCACTTTCCCTGCCCGTCTTGTCTGTATCATAGAGCAGGATTATGTGCTTGAAGCGGAACGTCAGCCTGAAAATCAGGTTTGCCGGAATGGTTACCGTTTCGCTGTTGAAGCAGATGGCGTGGAAACCGTGCGCCGCCAGCGAAAGCACGTCTTTCTCTCCGCCCGTGATGAATAATGTATCACCTTTGGCGGGCAGTTGTTCCAGCCCGAAGCAATAGCTCTCGCCGAAGCTGCCGCCGTAGAGGAAGCGGGGTGTGGAGAACGGTCGGTACAGCTTGACGTGCCGCTTGCCTTTGTAACCGAACATGGGTTCTGCCGCCGATGACGTGTAGGCGTAGGGTTTTCCCTCCGCCGTTTCGCTGCGGTATTCCCGGAGTGAACAGACCTTGTACCGCTCCAGCAGTTCGGGCGTGATGCCGTATTGCTGCCAGTATTCCAGTTCGGAGGTGGTGAACTTCTGTTCCCGGCACTGGTAGGGCTTGGCGGGCTTTTCGGGTGCGTCCTCCCTCTGGGACGTTGCCGCCCGGTGGGTAGCCGTTGGCGGGACAGCCGCCGGGATGCCGGAAGCCAACCCCAATCCCAAGTCCCGGTCGATGGTCGCCAGTATCTCGATGAAGTCCGATGCCCGGTTGCAGTCCAGCCCTTTCAGTTGCCCCACGAGGAAAAAGCAGTCGCCGCTGTAACGGTCATCGCCGAAGTCCTTCATCTTGTACATGCCGCTGTGTCGGTCGAAATAGACGTTGCAGGAAGCCTTGCTGTCCTCATACAGCGGGTTGAGGAAGTTCCGACCGATGCGCCAGTTGCCGGGCAGGTAGTGTTTGAACACCGACAAGCCGTTATTTGTCCTGCTTAGTATTTCTTCTTTCCTTAGCATACAATTCATGATTGGTTATTAGGTTACGCATACATTCGTCATTGCTCTTTATCAGCCGTTCTTCCAGCAGGCGTTTCAGTTCGCCTATCTTGTAATAACACCGTCCTCCTATGTTGGAGAAAGCGACTACACCTTTTGCACGTAAACGCTGCAAAGTGCGGTCGCTGATTTGAAGGAATGTGCAGACTTCGTAACTGTCCACCCAGATTTCATCCTCGTTTTTAGTGTCCTCTTGTGAAAACACATAGTTGGCTATCATATCTATCTTAGCCACTATTTCCTTATAGGCTTTTGACTCAATCGTAATCACATCCATATTGCTAACTAATTGATTTTGCTGCAAAGTTCGGGATATGGAAATGATTAAAAGTCATGGTTCATACCGTCATGGTAAAAATATTTTTAGTGCATTTGGGGGTCGTTTTCAATGATTTTTCGGTTTGAAAAAGTACAGCGCAAGCCCATTTTAAGGACAAAGCACGGTGAAAATAAAAATACCGTGTCGGTATGAACACGGTATTTTACGGATAAGAATATCAGACAATTATCTCTTGTTATCATCTTCCCTCATACGTTTGGATAGTTTCTCTGCCAGTAGTTTCAAGTAGGCAGTCTGGTCTTTTCGTTCTTTCATGGCGATATAAGCATCGTAATAATCGCCTAAATCAATGTTGAAAACGGAACTAAGGTATTCCATAAATTCCTTTATTTCTATGTTGCCATGATTTATATCACCGGAAGAAACAAGTGCATAACCCAATTCTATCAAGGCATTCTTCTTTCCGGTAAAACACATAGAATTGAATTTTGAACTTCTTACAGTTTTATATTCAGTATTGTTTAATTTAACCATCCTGTTCTCCAAATAAACTTTCAAGTGTTTGTTGCTGAGTATTTTTGCCAGTTTATAGTCATATCCGGTTGAAAATAGTGGGTCTGCATCATATTGGAAACTTTCAAAACTTGGCATTGTTGAAGTTCCTATTGGTTTTCGTGTAAAATAAAAATGATCCAAATGCGTTGATTGGGAACGTATATACTGATAAAACTCTATGTTGTTGCGGAAGAAATACGTCAGCTTATCCAATTCTGTACTCAGATATTCCCGGATGCAGTCATTGCTACCATCTGGGCATTTTAACTCTATATGGTACACCTTGCTGAAATAGATATACTTGCAAGGATTTCCGGCTTCAATTCTTTGAAAAAACATATTTCATCTTCTGCACTCGGAAATGAATAGCTAACAATCATTTCTCTTAGTTGTTCATACATAGGAGCAATGAACCTTACCATATACAAGGCATTATCCATTGCAAAATCGACATCACAATCCCTTAATAGGATTTCTGCGTCAATCTTAGCCAGTATTTCTTCCGCAAATCTTTTCATGCTACATACTATCAACCACCTGTAACAACCCGTTTATATCACCTTTCCCAATATAAGGCAAGCATCGCCGTATCTTCTCGGCAGACCAGTCCCACCATTGCAGCGTTTCGAGTTGCCGTATCGTTTCTTCATCGAAACGCTTTCTTATCGGTCGGGCAGGAACACCGCCGACTATCGTATAGGGCGGCACATCTTTCGTAACAACAGCACGGGCGGCTATGATCGCCCCGTTGCCGATGTGAACAGCAGCCATAATCACCGCTTCGTAGCCTATCCATACATCGTTGCCTATCACGATGTCGCCTTTGTTGTCCCAAGCCGTTGCCACGTCTGATTTCTCCAAATCCCAATCCTCATAAAAGAGCGGGAAGGTGTAGGTGGATAGTGATTTCAAGGTATGGTTGGCACAGTTGAACAGGAATTTCGCGCCGCAGGCAATGGAACAGAACTTGCCAATTATCAGCCGCTCGTGGTTGATAGGATAATGGTAAAGCACATTGTTTCGCTCGAAAAGCAACGGGTCGGACACGAAATCATTGTAGATGGTATAGTCGCCCACTTCGATAGACGGGTCTTTCACAACTGCATTCAGGTACACGGTCTGTGTGTCGCCTGTGCGTGGATATATCTTTTTCATCATGACATTCAGTTTTTAATAGTGTTTATGTTTCAGATAAATGACGGACTGCACTCCAAGTCCAATCACGAACAGGTATTCTACCGTCCAGTAAACGGCAAGGGGTACATTCCAATGGCTCAATCCCCACAGATAGAGCAGGTAGGCGGCGATGGTTGTCGCCTGAAAAATGAAAGCCGCCCGTGTCGCCCCCGTTCCCGTAACGGCATTCATATAGACATAGCCGGGCAAGGCAAAGACATAGTTCAGCAACATAACTACAAATGGCAACCATGCGGTTTGCACGATAGCCGGATTGTCTGTATAGACACTAACAACAGGCTCATAGAATACTAACGCAAGCGCAATCAGCGGTAAGCCGATGGCATAGCCTAATCGGATTACTCTGCTGCACAGCGGAAACACTTGCCTTTTTTCATCCGCTCCAATCAGATTGCTTACTAACGAGCCGGTTGTGGCGGCAAACGAATTGACAATGACAAAGAACAGGGTAGAAATGCTTCGGAGAATGTTTGCCACTGCCAGTTGCAATTCTCCCAAATGTTCAATCGCCACAAAGAACAGAAACCAAGGGGCTACGCTGATAAACGAATGGAACATGCTCCATACGGACACACGGCAGACATGGAGCAATGCACCTTTATCGAAGCTCCAAGACAAGCCATAAAGCCGTCTATCCATTTTCCGTAAGACATGAATTGTCAGCACCGCCAGCGAACACGCTTCGGCAAAAGACGATGCGATGGCTGCGCCTGCTATCCCCATGTTCCAATGAAATATGAGCAGCCAGTTGCCCGGAATGTTCACCAATACGGCTGTCAGAGCTGCCATGTTCAAGGTTTTTGTACGGGTGATGCCGACCAAGAACGAGCGCAAGGCAAGGAACGGAAAAGAGAACAGCAGTCCCCAAATTCGCCCGTCCAAATAATCAATCACGGCATAATAGACTTCCGCAGAAGTAATCAACCTACTTAGAATAATCGGGGAAAACAGCTTGGAGAACAGACACAAAAAGACAGCAAGTCCTGACAGGAAAAACAATCCTTGAAAGAAAGTCTTTCCTGTTTCGGAATAGCGCTGTTCGCCGTTGCGCCGTGCGATAACGACCTGCAAGCCCAAACTAAAACCGAAGCCGAGCATATAGATTGCCAGATACCAAATCCCGGCAAGGGCGGATGCACCCAATTCTATTTCTCCCACATGCCCCAAGAAAATGGCATCGGTGATATTGATAAGTTGCTCGATAAGGATGCTCATCATCACGGGAAAGTTGATGAGCCAGATATTCTTATATGTATAGTTCATTGTTCAACTTGATATAATACGACAAGTCCTGCTGCACAAGGCGGCATGACACATCGCATGATTATGAATTTGGAATAATGGCAAAACAAGAAAGGACAAACCTGTTATAAGCCTGTCCGTTGCTGAATAGCTTGATTAAAATGCTATCCGTTGAGCGCAGCTATATGCACACTTGCCATTTCATACGGGTTGAACAATTCTATTTTTTTCTGTTAGTTCCGCAAAGATAGCATTTATTCTTGATTATACCTCCAAATTTTCAATTTTAGAAATCTCGATTTTTGTTTGTTCCAAAATTTCATCCATTTCTTCTTTCATAATTTCCTTTATTCACTAATTATTTTCTCATATTTAATTATTGTATTGACATTCTGAATAAATAGTATATCGATGGATAAAATAACCAACAGTATTCTAACTAAAATTAATTGTAAATCTTTATAATTCGAATATTTGAGAACTAATTATTTGGAGTAAAGTAATATCCCCAAATTCCAAAACTATGACGCAAGGCAGGTATAATTCTCATAATAAATCCCATAATGCCCCATCTTTTAAATCCCTTATCCAAATAATAAAATGTAGATATAGATTTAATATTAGAAGACCATTTTTCTATAGTACAAGGGTCATCAACGCCCCATTTGAATAGAGCTTTTGTATTACTTACCGATTTTTGCTTATTGCTATTTTTACACATGAGTGTGCTTATTCTTTCAAAATATAAATTACTACAAGGAAAAAAATATGACAAATTTTGAATGCATTGCATCACTAATGTTTCCTCAAAATACATAAAAAGTCCCTCACATATAAACAAGAAGTGATCTTGAGGATGCCTTTTTCTCAAAAATTCTATCCATTCTGTTGAGAATGCAGATCCGCTTAAGTGTTTTTCATTTTTAGCCTCAGGCAATATTTTCCTTCTAAGCTCTATAACTTCTGGTAAATCTAATTCATAGAATATGGCTTTGTAGTTATTCTTTATTCGTTGAACGCGTGGATCTAAACCGCAACCAATGAGTATGATAATAGGTGCATTCTCTCTTTTTATATATTCTTCTACGATATGGTCTAAGTAGGCAGTTCGTATTGCAACTCCATTTTGACTATGCTTGTCTTTGTCAAACTTCGAAAAATCATAATCAATGGTATTTACCAACTTACAACTAATCTCATCATGAAACAATGCATCATTACGTTTGCTTTCTTCTGCACGCATCCAAAGAGGAATTAATAACGTTTCTGCAACATTATCTTTTAGGGTAATTCTAATTTTTTCCATAACTGCGCATTTAATAATTGATTTATTGTTGCAAAATTGCTTATTTTGCTTACGTCTATGTTACTCTTAAAGGAATTCTATTTTAATATAAAGGAAAATGACACAATACAAGCTAGAAATCAACAACATTGTTGTAAATCAATGCAATATAGATGATGCTACTCATTTCTCAGCATCTAAAAAAGCAGAAGAGAGAACTTGGTTTATTCAAAGACCTGATTTTTGCGGTCAATTTTATGAGTATAGAAATCACTTTTTTGATATAATGAATCATAAAATTCAATATGATTATGATTGTTGTTTAGAAACCATTCATTCGGGAACTTCTTTTTTGGCTTTTGAAACAATACTAAAAGGGAACGTAAAACGTATTCGAAATGGGCAAACAAAAGAATGGTCAAAAGGAGATTCCAATATAATATTAGCTTCAGATTATAATAATGAATATAATTTCTTTAGAAAAGGAGCTGAATTTGAAATGTTTAGTTTTGTTGTTTCTCCAATATTTTTGCTTGATTTAGTGAATAAATATCCTGATATTTTTGAACCATATTATTTAAAGATGAAACAAGAAAATTTGTTATTTATGTCAGAGAATAATATACAATTAACTTCTACGTTACAAAAAATAGTACATGAAATTATGCGTAGCAAGTTAATGGGGAATTATTCTGATATATACATAGAATCAAAAATATTAGAATGTATAACGTTGTTTTTGCCGTTGTCTGTAAATAATAATAAAGATGATAATATCAAGCATTCATTAGCTATACGTGATAAAATGTATCATGCCAAAAATATTTTGGATACAGAATTTTTAAGTCCCCCTACATTACATAACCTTGCATTGCAAGTAGGGACAAATGAATGTACACTTAAATCAGCTTTTAAGTATTTTTTTAATCAAACTGTTTTTAGCTACATATATGACTTACGTATGAGTTTGGCTATAAAATATTTATTAGAAACAAATAAAACTATTTCTGAAATTGCAAATTTGGTGGGGTATGAATATCAAAGCCATTTTTGTACTGCTTTCAAGCGAAAATACTCAATTTCACCTTTAGAATATAGAAATCAAATAAAGAATTGTTAGAATCGCTGTTTGATCAATCAAATTTTAGTGCAAGGTGCAAGTATATATCTATATATAGCTTGCACCTTGCACTAACCCAAGAATGTTTATTTTCAGCGATTTGCATATTCCAAAATAAAATCGTATCTTTGAACCCAAGATAAAGGCAGACACCATCCCGACAAGGGAAGCCAATAGTTCTTTCAAAAAAGTGTCCAATTCGTACCCCCTTAAAGGTAGTGGTATGCTAAGATATTGATTTTAAGATTTGTATTTCGCTGGGTTTATAACCCAAGCGGATCACAGAAACGCTGGACAGAAATGGACAGTAAATGTACAACTACTCCTACAATATTTGATATTGTAGGAGTTTTTTCGTATAATGTCTGTGACCTGTCTCCTCCCTAAAATTAGATTAATGTCCAAAATCGTCGGTTTGTTGTCTTAATTTATCCATTCTATAAATCATCGTCATTACTTTTATCCCAAAATTTAAAGGCTCTTCTAAATGAAAAGCCTATTATAAATTTATAAAATATTCATATAATATAGAAAACTGTACTCCCAACACCACTTTTTGCATCGAAATGTACATTATTTCTCGCTTTCTAACCCTGCTTTTAAACGTATCTCCAACTTCCATTTAATAGTTGCTCAAGCATTATCTAAACACAGACCTAGCGCCGTAATTTTACATTTATCTTTCCATACAAGTCTTTTTTGACTTTTTGTGAAGTATTCTTACAAAAAAGAGAATACAATAGAGCCTATCGACCTCTCAAAACATAACCGATATTAAGAGGATCTAATCCCAATTAAATACGAATTAAACAGATGTTATCTCAAAATTAAATTGAATTTAGACCTTGTGTTTGCTTCATTTTCTTGCCCCTACAAAGAAAAATGAAAACAAAACCGCCCAACTTGAAATACATCGAGTTCGGGCGGCTTCTATAAAACAAGCTCCCCTCCGGGGAAATCGATTAATGCAACATCATTTTTTGTACTTTCTTGCTTACACCGTCAGTCAACACAAAGATTACGCAATGAGCGTCGATGTCTTGTTTATTGACCGTCATCATGCCAGCGCCATTTCCGGCGTAAACCGCACGACCCAACATATCTACCACGGTCAACGTGAAGTTGCGGTCGGCCGTATTCATGACAGAGATTTGGTCGCCATTGGCCACAATCACGAAGTCCGATTCATCGGCTGCAACCGACGAGATAGCCGACGGGTCGGTAGCGCCGTATTCATAGGCACCGATGTCTCTCGTGCCCACAACGGCCAAGCCACGAATGTCGGTAGTGGGGACAAGGTCGACATATTCGCCTGTGGCATAACCGGCGTTCACAGCACTGCTGTTCTCGGCGGTCAACGCCAAGTAGGGTACGAAGTTGTCGGTAGACAATACGGTAGACAAAGCCACATTCGATAGCGGGTAGGTAGCCAAAGTCTCTACCGTGTTGTTGTACTGGGCTTTTCCACTGTTGAAGCACTCGTCGTCGATAGCGTCATTAACACCCTGCTCAGCGCCTACGATAATGTTGTTGTAACCTTCGATAGGAGTGCGCAAATTGGCTACCGTGTAGCTGGGATCGCCAAAAATACCGGCTCCGTTGGCAAAGATCAGGTTGTTGAGCATCACAAGCTCACCTTTATAAATATCGCCGATACGCAATGCGCCATCGTTGTCGTAGAAGGTGTTGTTGATCACATATATCGTCGCATCGGCAGATTCTGTCACATCGATAGCTCCTTGATTGGAAACAGAACTCTCTATATCGGGAGTATAGACGGCTTCGGAGGTATTGCCTACAAAGGTACAATTGACAACCTTTACACTTTCCACATTGGAGTATCCCACAGCTGCATCGGAAGTCGAAATCGCTGTTCCCGCTCCCGGCACATCATTGCGATAGAAAGTACAGTTTTCTACCAGCAGCGACCCAGCATCGCCATTGTTTACACCGGCTTGTATAAGGGCGGCACCCGTACCATAATTACTGTACACATAGTTGCCGTCGAAATAGGAGTTGCGCACGGTCACATCTTTGGCGCGAGCGCATATACCCGAACCTCCTGAGCCCGACTCGTTGTCGATAAACTGGCAGCTGTCTACCACCAACGTATTACCGGCAAAGTAAAGGCCTCCGGCCGGTTGATAAGTAACTTGGCGACCATTGAGGAAAGTAAGGCCTTTTACCGTAAGGTTGCAACCGGTCGCGGCACGCATAATACGAGCGCCCTCACCGCCGTCCTTACCAGCTTGTAAAGCGGCGCGAAGCGTCGTATTTTCCCCAATAATAGTTACGTTTTTGTTCTCACCGAAATCCAATTGGCCGCCCGTATCGAAAGTAGTATTGGCTTCCAAATAGATAATGGTCTCTTCGTTCTCTTTTACACTGGCTACCGCATATTGCAAGGTTTTATAAGCGGTTTCCCACGAAGCGCCGTTGTAACTGTCGTTACCCGTCGAGGCGCTCACATAGATTTCTGTGGCCGCAAAGGCGTTCATACCGAAACAGCCGGCCAACAATCCTACAAATAATACTTTTTTGTTCATACGTTTTAATTGTTATCTTTGATTTATAAAATTACTTTTTTGGTGATTTGCGAAGTTCCGTTATTAGCTACGACCAACAACACGCCGTGCGGAAGGGCGCTCCCGTCGATGACAGCCGTTTGTTGCACCTTCATGGCAGCTACCTGGCGGCCGTCGATTTGTACCAAACGTACCTCGAAGGCGGCATCGGTATGATTCTCGACAACCACGTTACCGGCCTGTACATAGACCGTGAGTTCATCGCTCAATTCGTTACCTGCTATACCGGTGGGATCGTCGTCATCGACATACTCATACGCACCTATATCGACATAACCGTCTTCACGGGTAGTGCCCACGACGTCGAACTCGGGCACGATGTTCTCCTCGGCAACCAAATATTCGTTGGCACCGGCATTCACAAGCGGGCTCGTTTTTTCCATGGCCAGATAGGGCACGAAGTTATCGTCGCTCAACTCTGCGACCAATCCAGCCGAAGACAACATAGCGGTCAAGTTGTCGATATCCTCGACAACAGGGTCACCAATATTGGCCGCACGGGCGGTCGACAACACGTTGCCGTTCTCACCATCGGCCAATTCGGATACAAAGCCATGAGGTTCCAGCACCACGCAGTAATTGTTTTGGCAAACGATGGTACGGCCAGTAGCGGCGGGGGTGATCACAGCACTGCGCAAGCCCACGACCACGTTGTTGACAAAGTGCAAAGCGTTGTCGCCAGTCTCGGCGATATTGACCACCGAGGTTCTGCGATACACATCTTTCATCATATCGGCTCCGCTCTCGGTTTCGTCTGTTTCCTCTCTCAAATCAAAATAGAAAGTATTGTTGGCCACCGCAACCGTATTTGAGGAGCCTTTTATCAAAATATTGGGCACCGATCCCGAAGGAACTCCCGTTGTCGTATTGTTATAGAAGGTGTTGTTGACCAAGCGGGCCTTCACATTCGAACCGTTGTCAAAGCCAATGGCCGTAGCGCCATTATTCGAATTGACGGCATTATTGTGAAAAGTGGAGTTTTCTACGACAAAGTTCCCGTCCTTCCCTTGGAAACGGATAACGGCACCGCTCATCGTAGAGGAATACTTGCCGGCCTGATTGTTCTTGAACACACTATTGGTAATGATCACATTCATGGCGTTGGTTCCGGTAGCGATAGCGGCTCCGCCCTCGGCTCCCTCGGTCAAAGTGTTGCTGTCAAAGACACAGCTATCGATTACCAACTCGGAAGTGGCACCGGAATTTCCTGCAAAGTAGAGCACACCGCCCATGCTCGAATAGTTCTTCACCCCGGTGAAAGTGATGCCTTTCAACACCAACCGGGCTGCCTCGGTGCGCAATATACGTTGCGCCGCATTGGCATTGATCGTGGTGTTCTCGCCGATGATGGTCAGGTCGATCCGGTTTGTATTGGTATTCATGTTGTTCTCCGAGAAGACATGCCCCGGTTTCAAATAAATGGTCACAGGCTCATCAGCCGTCACATTGTTTATAGCTGTCCCAATCTTGGTATATACAGCATCTACGGTCATACCCTCGGGATTATTCCCGTCGGGCTCCACATAATACACTTTATCCGCATGGACGGACAAACTGCATACGGCAGCCACGAGGGCCGCACTTACAAGCGTAATCGGTTTTTTCATGATTTCAAATTTTAGTTCGTATTATTCAGGTTTATTGATATATCCTCACATAGTCGATCACATACTCCAAGGGAAGAGCCGTCACGTCGATTCCTTCACGACCGCCCCAACCTCCGCCAAAGGCGAAATTGAGCAACAAATAGAAATCTTTGGTATAAGGCCAGTTGGTATTGGAATAGGTTCTTCCACGCAAAACGGTGGCTTGCAGCTCCCCGTCGATGAACCAAAGCAACCGATCGGGGTGCCACTCAAAGGAATAGACATGCCAATCCTCGGAGTTCTCGATGGGAGCGCTGTTAGCGTAGCGGTTGGGCTGGTTGTTGCTATTGAAGTCGGTGCAGTGAGCCGTGAAGTAGATGTTGTTGGGGTCATATCCCACATGCTCAATGATGTCGATTTCGCCACAAGCGGGCCAGTCGCTACGGTCTTGCGGGAACATCCAGATAGCGGGCCACGAGCCCAAGCACACCGGAAGTTTGGCACGCACCTCCACCCGGCCATAGGTAAAGGCGAATTTCCCTTTGGTCACGACGCTGGCCGAGGTAATGGGAATAATCGTATCGGCGCGATAACCATGCGACCCACTCCACTGCTGCTCATACAACGCGTCTTCTATCAAGGCGCTGTCGTTGCGGCACACGATGTGCAGACAGCCGTCGGCCATATAGGCATTTTCTTCACGAGCCACCGTATAATATTGTTCCTCGCCGTTGCGCACATAGCCTTCTTCATAACCCCATTTGCTGTCGTCGAGCAAACCGGTGCCGTCGAACTCGTCGGAGAAAACCAGTTTGGTAAAGCGCTCGGGAATCGCCACGGCTTTCAACGTGCCGTCGTTGTCGCACTCCAAACTCCATTGTGTGCCGTCGTCCGATTTCAGCAACAAAGCGCTTTCGGCCGACAAAGCGTAAGGCACCGTGCCCAGCTCTTGCGTGGAAGTAAATACCGCCTCGCCGCTACCGGCCAGTTCGATCTCGGTCTTGATAGAGACTTTGCCCCACCAGTCGACCGCATCGAAAGAGCCTTCGACAGGGGTACCCTCGCCCACTTGCAGGCGCACCAAACCGTTGGCGTCGCTCGTGGCTGTGTGGGTCTCACTATATAAGAGAGGTTGGGCATCGGAATGCGACGGCAACTCCCGCTGAATGTAGAACCGCACGGTCAATTCTTGGTCGGCCACGGGATTGCCCTGCTCATCGCGCACAACCGTTTGATAGGGAATGCCCTTTATCGTTTGGGCATACAACTCGACCACAGGAAACAGGGCCACGGTCAATATGATTAATAGAATCTTTTTCATCTGTCACTTATTTTTTAATAATCAAAACCGAACGGCTGCCTACCTCGTTCGTAATCTTCAACACATACTCCCCGGTCGTCTTATCGGAGAAATCTATCACGGCTTGCGTATCGGCCAACTCGCCCGAACCGAGCAAACGACCCTGCATGTCGTATAACCACCACGAAGTGGCACGGCTCCCCGAAACCGAGAGATACAACTCGTCGACCACGGGATTGGGCCCGGCGGTAAAGGTGACGTTATCGCCCTTGATATTCAGGATACCCGAGGTCGATATCGCTATGGGTTGATTGAATCCTTGCGAGAAACGCACGACATTGGAACGCATCACCGACTCGGTGAATACCTCGCCCAGCGTCCATGTCAACATGTCGGTACTACCGCCGGCACTCGACACGACCGATTGAGCCACCGACTTTCCGCACAAAGCCGACGCTATACATAATAATAGGATTGCCTTTTTCATAAAGCCGCTGTTTTATTCTGTTACGGCTTCGGCCGAAACCGTTCCGTCGTTACTTACTTTGATTTTCCACAATTTCCCGTCGGGCGATTTCACATGCACGTTGTCGGCGGTCACCGCACATTTGGCATACGGCACGCTCAGCAACTGCTGGGTTCCCAGCGATTCGTAACCGGTACCCCGGTTGACCAGCGTTTCGAAGAAATAAACGCCGTCGCTCCAATCGACGTCGACAAACAAAGTTTCGCGCGAGGTGTTCACACCCTCGCCCACTTTCAAGGTGATAATTCCCGAAGCGTTGCTCGATGTCGTGTGGTCTTCTTCATAGACTACCGTGCCATCGGCCGCGCCTTGGTGGATTCGCACTCTCACTTCGAGCGGCTTGTTGGAAGCTATACTACCGTCGTCGTTGCGGAGCACAGCCTGATATTGAAACGAACCCGGCACCTGTGCCGACATTCCTATAATACAAAGGAAGGTGGATAAAACCGAAATAATTTTCTTTTTCATGAATAGTAATTTAAGTTTATAATTCTATACTAATACAATGTGTTCGTCGCACACTTTTTAACATGACAAATATAAATTCAATTGCAACAACCGTTTTACAACGAATACGACATTGTTTGAAGTTTTGCATTCGCAGTTGAAAAATTGTAGCGAAAATTTAGATTTATGTTGCAGCGGGGCTTTCGACCGCCTCAAACAGAGGTTTTCGCCCCGTTTTTCCGTTTCGCTCACAAGACTCGCCGGGACATCGTTTTTCGCCCCAGCACCCCATGGAATTAACGGCAAACGGAGTTTCGGCAGCAAGCTCCGGCGGGGTCTGTTCACATCAGCGATACACCCTCACATAATCGATAATGTACTCTTGCGGGAGCGCGTCGAGGTCGACACCCTGACTTCCGCCCCAGCCTCCGCCGAAAGCGAAATTGAGTATCAGGTAAAACGGACGGTCGAACGGCCATGCCTTCCAGCCGGTTTCGTCTTTTGTCACCGAATAGGTTTCAACCCCGTCGAGATACCATGTGAGTTTGTCCTCCCGCCATTCAAAACCATATACATGGAAATCGGTGGCCACCGTGGCGCAATCGACGGTATGGCGTTTTTGATTGTTTTTGGTATGGTTGTATGTTTCGGTATGTATGGCATAATGGACTTTGGGCAATTCATATCCTACATTCTCCATAATATCCATCTCGCCGCTCTTGGGCCATTCGCCATAGGTATCGTCGGCGGGCATCATCCAAATAGCGGGCCAAGTGCCTATTCCATCGGGCAATTTGGCGCGCACCTCTACCCGGCAATATTTCCATTCGGCAAGACCCTTGGTGGTAATGCTGGCCGAGGTAATCGGGGCAACCGCCGTGCTGCGGGTCGTATCGACCGGCGTCTCCCACTGTTTGGCGAACAGTCCGTTCTCTATCACCGCACTGTCGCGACGAACCACGATGTGCAGATAGCCGTCCTGCCGATAGCAGTTCTCGGGACGGGCTACCGTGTAATATTGTAATTCGCCGTTACGCACATAGCCTTCTTCGTAATTCCAGCGCAAGGAATCGGGGAGCCCGGTTCCCTCGAAATCATCTTCAAACACCAACTCATTTGTCGTACCACATGCCACCGAGAGCGCCAGCGGCAGGCTAGCTAAAAACAATTGCACTTTTTTCATGATAAATATCGATTCGTTATAAAGGTTTGTGTCGCAAAGATAGAGACTATACGACGGCGGGATTTTCAAATATGTAGCGCAGATTTCAATTTATGTATAAAGCACACCCCAACGCCGCCGGCTCGTCCCGACGGGGGATTTCACCGCCGTCTCCAAAAGACAGGTCTATGGCTCCTCCTTGTCGTCCACGGCCTTCAACGGAGGTTGCCCCGAATCGCGGTTCAACTCCACATAACGGCTGGGCGACATGCCGTAGAAATCGCGGAAACTGTTAGAGAAATGTGACAGTGACGAAAAACCGGCTTCATAGGTCACCTCGGAAATCGAAAGGTTTTTCGTGACAAGCAACGAAGCGGCATAGCGCAACCGGGCTGTTTTGAGGTAATCGCTCGGATTCTGGTTGGTGAGTTGCTTGAATTTGCGTTGCAATTGCGAGCGGCTTACCCCGATTTGCCGGCTGAGGGTCTCGACCGAAAGATTGGGGTCGGAGATTTGCTCTTTGATAATCTGGTCGATTTTCTCGAGCATTTTTTCATCGACCGATTTTATCTTGATGTCCTCTTCCCGCAACTCGTGTTTTCCCTCGTATTTTTCCTTGATCGAGCGCCGCAGCTCGATGAGCTTGCGCACCCGGGTTCTCAGATGCGTCACATTGAACGGCTTGGGGATATAAGAGTCGGCGCCCACTTCCAGCCCCTCGATACGCTGCTCGATAGCGGTTTTCGCCGTGAGCAGAATCACCGGGATATGGCAGGTTTTCTCGTTGGTCTTTATCTTCTTGCACAATTCGATACCGTCCATCTCGGGCATCATCACATCGGTAATCACACAGTCGGGCAATTCCTTGATGACGAGTTCGAGCCCTTGCAACCCGTCTTCGGCCTCAAGCACTCGATATTCACGCCCCAGAATCTCTCTCAAATATTTGCGTATCTCTTTGTCGTCTTCCACCACCAAGAGTTTGTAGCGGAACATCGAGGCGGCTCCTTGCAACGGTTCTTCCTGTACCTCCTCTACAAAATCCTGCAAAGCGGGCTGCACGAGCGTGGCCAAGCTGTCTTCCGAGGCCTCGGTCTGCATCTCCTCTTTCTTCAAATAATCGTTGTTCAGCGGCAATGTGACGACAAACACCGCCCCACCAGCCGAGGAATCTTCTACATAAATGCGCCCGTGGTGTATCTCCATAAGGCTGCGGGAGAGGTGCAACCCTATGCCCGTACCCATTTTATTGCGGTTGTTCTTTGTAGGTATTTGATAGAACCGATTGAATATCAATTCCCGCTGCTCGGCCGGGATACCCTCGCCCGAGTCGGCGATACGGATTTTCAAGTCGCCGCCGTCCTTCCCTATCTCGATTGTTATCTTCCCGCCCTCGAGGGTGTATTTAAACGCATTGGAAAGGACATTGAACACTACTTTGTCCAATTTCTCTTGGTCAATCCAAACCGTGGGCAAGCCTGGCTCCACATGTATCTCGAACTGTATATGCTTCTCCTCGGCGATGTTGTCGAACGACAAAGCTATCGCCCGGAAGAACGTATCGACATCGGTGGGCACGGTCAACAGCCGCACCTGCCCGCGATCGAGTTTCCGCATTTCCATCACTTGGTTGATCAGCCGCAAAATGCGTTGTCCGTTCTGGTTGATCATTTTATACACATTTTGCAAAGGGCCCTCGGGAGTCTCTTTAATGAGCGCCTCTATGGGCGAGAGAATCAAGGTCAAAGGAGTTCGGATTTCGTGCGATATATCGGTGAAGAATTGAAGTTTGGACTGCATGATGAGGTTGTCGTTCTCCTTTTGTATATCTATTTTCTTGCGGCGAATACGGCGCTCCATCATATAGACAAACAGGCACAATGCGGCCAAGACACACAAGAGATAGAATGTCTTTGCCCACCATGTGAGCCAAAACGGGGGTGTCACGACAATCGACAGGCTACGCTCTACCGGTTTGGTTCCCGGCAAGAAAGCCCTCACCATAAAGGTATATGCACCGTGATTCAAATTGGTATAGGTCGCCAGACGGCTACCGGTCGGCAAGGTGCGCCACTCGGTGTCGAAATTGTCCATCTTTACTTGATAGACAACCTTCTCGGGCGAATTGTATTCCAAGGCCGCAAACTCGATCGAGAAGCTCCGTATGTCGTAGCCTATCTTTATCCGCTCCGTCGCATTGATATTGCGTTTCAACACAGCGGCCTCATCATCGCCCGCCTTTATTTTCTCGTTGTAGAAATAGAGGTTGGTAAACATGAGGTGCATCAATTCGTGCTCGGCATGAAGGGCAAACGGATAAAACGCCGTAAGACCGACTATCCCGCCGAAAAACATCTCGCCCGTCTTTGAGCGGAAGTGCGCCCCCCGCCTAAACTCGTTGTTCTGCAAGCCGTCGGAGGTGTAAAAATTGGAAAACGTATGGCTTTTCACATCGTAAAACGATAGTCCCAGCGATGTGCTTATCCACAGATTCCCACGATCGTCGATTTCTATCCCGGCGATAGAGGCGTTGGACAAACCGTCGGCCTCGGTATATAGCAAGGTGGTGTCCCTCGCCAAGTCGATATAGTGCAACCCGCCTTTCGTGCCCACCCAAACGTTGCCAGCCGAATCTTGCGCCACGGCATAAATGTTGTTGTTTTTCAGCTTCCCGTTCTCGACATTGTAGTCACGGAACTGCCCGGTTTTCTGGTCGAAACAAGCGATGCCGGCGCTGCTGGTACCAATCCACACCAAACTGTCACTCCCGAAGAGAATCGTATGCACCGAGTTGCTGGGTATCTGATTGTCTTTGGACAACATGTCGTAGGTGTAGCTTTCAAGTTTTTTCGTGTCGTGGTTATACAGGCACAAGCCGTTTTCGTTGGTTCCTATCCAAAGGGTTCCATTGGTATTTTCCTCGATAATGTAAATATCTTTTATCTCTCTCCCTCCTGTCTGCAATCTTATGCTTTGGAAACTGTCGGAGCGCTCGTCATACAGAAACAGCCCGTGCAAATAGGTTCCCAGCCAAATGCGGCCGCGGCTATCCTCAAAAATCGTCAGCACCACTCCGGCAGGCAATTTGTCCGCGGTATAGTGGCGATCCACTTCACGGTCGGCGTTCAACCGGTATATCCCGTCGCCGTCGGTTCCTATCCACACCCTGCGCGACGAGTCCTCGAGAATGCTCAGCACACACTCCGACCCGATATTCAACTCGGGGTGGAAGAAGTTCAATCCCCAGTTATGGAAAATACGCTCCTGCTGGGGTACCATCAGAATACCTTTCTGGTACAGCACGAGCCACAAATTGTCTTGCCGGTCTTCGAGTATCCCATGCACCTTGGCGTGGTGCATGTCGATGCTAGTCAAATCGGAATCATATGTACTCACTTCCCGAGTGCGATAATCGAACTTTTTAAGCCCGTTGCCGTCGGTTCCTATCCACACATTATTGTCCTTCCCTTCTTTCAAGGTGAAAGCCCCCTCGACCGAAGGGATATAATTGCGTATAAACTTCTTGGAAGAATAGTCAAACAGGTCTATTCCGCCATCGATCATGCCTATCAACATGTTGCCATAGGGCAACTCGACAAACGAAAACACTTTGTTGCTCGACAATGAGTTCACATCGGCAGGGTCGTGCGCATAATTCACAATCGTGTGTGTCTCCATATTCAACACACTTATTCCGTTGTCCTGCGACCCGATCCATATATTCCCAAACCGGTCTTCGTATATCGTATTGATTTTATCGGAACATATATTGCTGTTGGTAGGCAAATAGTAGACCGGGCTATGCTCGTCGCCCTTCAAACAAATGGCGCCGGCCCGGCTGGTCGACAGCCAAATGTTTCCACGGCTGTCTTCGATAATGCAACTCACATAACTGAAATCGGTTATATACGGATACGAGAAATGCACCGTCGAGAACCTGTCGGTTTCCCGGTCGAGCCGTTGCAAACCGCCCGTCGTGCCCACCCACAGATTGCCCTTGGTATCGTCGTAAATCGACAAGACCGAATTATTCCCGAGCGAGGTCGTGTCGTCCAAGACATGATAATAGGTCTTAAATTCCACCCCGTCGAAACTGTTCAATCCATTATCGGTACAAATCCATATAAGCCCCATGCGATCCTGATAGATGCTATTGACATGGCTATTGGACAATCCCTCCTGCAAACCATAGAATCTATCGGTATTGGCGGCAACCGGAAAGGCCGTGAAGTATAATATTAAGAAAATTATTTTATATATCCTCATCTAAATAAAAATCCTCTTAAAAAACACATCGGCGTGTTTCAAATACAAATGTAATATTTTTTTATTCAAATATAATAAATGTAGCAACCGGGCTACAAATCTTTAACTCTTCGCTACATTTTTACAAACGCTCGTCCCGATACGAAAATAGTAATAGGTATATGTGCAAGCCATAAAGAGAATAAGCGACTATTTTTGACATACGAAATTCCCCGGAATTTCAATCGCAAGAAAAATAAAACAACAGTGCAAAAACAAAAATAATTATTACACACAATCTAATCATGGAAAAAGAGATTCTAACCAAAAGACACACAAGAAACAAAACGAAACGTTTTCTTGTCTTCTTGTTGCTTTTCGTGGCTTGCAGCAGTTCTGTATTTGCCCAGTCGAAAACCATTTCGGGTGTTGTCACTTCGGCAGGAGAACCGCTAATCGGAGCCAGCATCGCAGAAAAAGGAACGACCAATGGAACCATTACTGACATCGAAGGCCGCTTCTCCATCAAAGTAGCGCCCAACGCGACCCTGCAAGTATCCTACTTGGGATATGAGACCCGGTCGATAGATGTAAAGGATCAAACGTTTTTAGACATCGAACTGCAAGAAGCCGTCAACATGCTCGATGAGTTTGTGGCTATCGGTTACGGTGTACAACAGAAGAAATTGATCACAGGCGCTACCGTGCAGGTCAAAGGCGACGACATCGCCAAGCTGAACACAGTGAATGCCCTCGGAGCCTTGCAAAGCCAAACTCCCGGTGTGAACATTACCAAACAAAGCGGTAAACCGGGCGAAGGATTCAAGGTGACGATTCGTGGTCTCGGAACAATCGGCAACTCGGCACCTCTTTATATTATAGATGGTGTACCCAACGGCGACATCGGCATGCTGAACCCCTCGGACATCGAGTCGGTCGATGTATTGAAAGACGCCGCTTCGGCCGCCATCTACGGAGCCCGCGCCGCCAACGGTGTAATCTTGATTACGACCAAACAAGGGAAAAAGGGAAAAGCCTCTATCCAATACGACGGCTACATCGGCTTCCAGAATTTGGCCAAAACAGCCACTCCGCTCAACGCCGAGCAATATCTGGAAATCCTGAACGAAGCCGGCTATGACCGCCAATATTTCGCCGACCGTATCTCGGAAAGCATTTTGGAAGGCGTCGACAACGGTACTTTCAAAGGGACCAACTGGCTGAAAGAAATGACTCTCGAGAACGCCCCTCAAATGGGACACGCCGTGAATGTGACCAGCGGCGGTGATATTTCTACTTTCTCGTTTGGTTTCTCCTACACCTCGCAAAAGCCGGTCATCGGTTTGGAAGAGCCTGAGATAAAACAGATGTATGAACGCTACACCCTGCGGTTGAACTCGGAACACAACATTATCCGCAACGGCGACCGCAACATACTTACCTTCGGTGAAACCTTGACCGCCGGTCACACAAGCAGCACGGGTCTGGGTATGGGAACCGGAAACCTCTATTGGAACGACGTGCGTAGCGCCTTGGCCGGAAACCCGTTGCTCCCCGTCTATGACGACGAAACCGGAGATTATCACAAACCCCTCGAAGGCCTCGATTATCAGTCGGTCAACCCGATTGCACAAATGGATTACCTGCGTTCGCGCGTGAACAGCAAAAACTACTCGATTCGCGGTAGCCTCTACCTGATATTCGAGCCGATTAAAAATTTGAAATGGCGCTCGACCTTCGGCTATGCCTACAACGGCGGCACCAGCCGGGAATATGTTCCGGTGCATTACCTCAACTCAGTGACCTTCGAAGACCTCGACAAAGTGACTCAAAGCTCGTGGAACGGATTGCAATGGAGTTGGGACAACACGGTATCGTATGATTTCAAACTGGGCGACCACAAGTTCACCGCTTTGGTGGGTAACTCGCTCGAGCGCTGGGGCTTCGGCGAGAACTTGGGAGGTTCGAACAGAGGCTCGGAATTTAACTCTTTTGAATTTGCCTATCTGAACAATGTGAAAACCGTAGCCAGCGGGACTACCACAGTGACCGGCTCGCCATGGGACGACGGTGGTCTCGTCTCGTTCTTCGGCCGTGTCAATTACGACTATGCCGGCAAGTACATGGCCAGCGTGACCATGCGCGCCGACGGTTCGTCCAACTTTGCCCGTGGACACCGCTGGGGCTATTTCCCCTCGGTATCGGCCGGTTGGAATATCCACGAAGAGAACTTCTTCAAAGAGAATGTCAATTTCATGGACCAATTGAAAATCCGTGCCAGCTGGGGTGAAAACGGTAACTGCAACATAAGCCGCCTCGCCTATCTCGAAACAATCGCCATCGGCGGCGCGTCCAATGCCGCTATCTATTACTTCGGCGAAGACAAATCGCAATATGCCATCGGCGCATATGCCGACAGAATCGCCAATCCCGACCTGACGTGGGAAACTTCCCGCCAAACCGATATCGGATTGGATACCCGCTTCTTCCAAAGCCGATTGGGATTCTCGTTCGACTGGTATGAAAAACTGACGCTCGGCTGGCTCGTTCAGCCCACAGGATTGGGTATTTGGGGAACAGCGGCTCCCTATATCAACGGCGGTGACATCAGAAATACCGGTGTCGAAATCAGTTTGGACTGGACCGACAACGTAGGCGATTTCAATTACAGCATCAAAGGCAACATGTCGTACAACCGCAACGAAGTACTCAGCATCGACAATGACCAAGGATTCATCAACGGTACTTCAAACGTATTGACCCACAACACCACTTATCTGGCACGCGCCGAAGTGGGACAACCGTTGGGTTTCTTCCACGGCTACAAGACCGACGGTATCTTCCAGAATCAAGAGCAGATAGACGCATACATCTGGACCGATCCCGAGACTGGCGCCACTCAAAAAATCATGCCCGACGCTCAACCCGGCGACGTGATTTTCAAGGATTTGAACAACAACGGCGTTATCGATGACGGCGATAAGACCTTTATCGGCGACCCGCACCCCGATGTAACCTACGGCCTCTCCATCACGTTGGGATACAAAGGATTTGACTTCGCGGTTACAGGTTACGGAGTAGCCGGCAACCAAATTGCCAAATCGTACCGCAACAATACCAATACCACCTTCGACAACTATACGACCGAAATCTTAGGCCGCTGGCATGGCGAAGGTACTTCCAACCGGTTGCCCGCAATCGACGGAAGCGCCATCAACTATGGCTATGTATCGGATTTATATATCGAAGACGGCGACTACTTCCGCATCAGCAATGTCACGCTGGGATATGATTTCACCCGCTTGTTCAAGTCGAAATATATCTCGCAACTACGCCTGTATGCAAGCGTGCAAAATCTCTTCACCTTCACCAACTACTCGGGCATGGACCCCGAAATCGGCTATGGAGGCGGCGACGATTGGACCTCGGGTATCGACCTCGGTTACTATCCCGGAGCCCGCACCTATATGTTTGGCGTCAACCTCAAATTCTAATTCAAATTTCAAAACACGTTTAATCTGCAAAAAGAATCAACGATATGAAAAAGATATTGTATTTTATAATCGGTACCATATTGCTCACCAGTTGTGAAGATTTTCTCGACTCGAGCAACAAAACCAAAAAAGACTCGAGCAACTTCCCGCAAACCGAAGCCGATGTCTCGCAACTGCTGACGGGTGTATATTCCATTCTGGGTCGTCCCGAGCCGCTCGGAAGCCTCTTCTTCGTTTCCGAACTGATGTCGGACGACCGCTTGGGCGGCGGTGGCACCGACGACAAAAGCTGCAAAGCCATAGACCAGTTCAAGAAAGACGGCGACGACACATTCAACAACCCGTGGCGCGCCATGTACTTCGGGGTGTATCGCAGCAACTACCTGTTGTCCAGTTTGGACGATGTGGTATGGAACAGCGAGGAGTCGAAAAACAAAATCCTCGGCGAGGCTCATTTCTTGCGGGCTTATTTCTACTTCGACCTTGTCCGCATGTTTGGCGAAGTTCCTTTGATGATCGATCCCGAACCGGTCAACATTCCCAAATCGCCGGCTTCCGAGATCTATGCCCAAATCGCTTCGGACTTGAAAACCTCCATCGAGTTGTTGCCCAGTGTAAAATTCCAAGACATAGACCGCGCCAAAGACCTCGGCCGGGTAACCAAGTGGGCAGCCGAAGCCTTGATGGCCCGTGTATTCCTGTTCTACACAGGATATTACAGAACCGACGCTCTGCCCTTGAACGACGGCGGCCAAGTGACCAAAGACCAAGTAGTCACTTGGATTGTCGACTGTATCGAAAACAGTGGCCACGACTTAGTGGAGGACTTCCGCAACCTGTGGGCCTACTCCTATGTGAAAGATTACAAATACACGGCCGACAATAACCTCGAATGGTTGGGCGACGGCAGCAAAGAGACGGTGTTCTCCATTAAATACTCGGCTCTGGCCAATGACTGGAACTCGCCTCAACAAAAGAGCAACCAAATATGCCTCTACTCGGGTTTCCGCAACCAAAACTACACCAAAACATTCCCCTTCGGACAAGGCTGGGGTATGGGTACGGTCAATCCCAAAATCTATGAAGACTGGGATCCCAACGACCTGCGCCGCGACGCCTCGGTTCTCGATGCAAGAAATACCGACGAGGTCGCAGATTTCGATTTCGGTGGCGGCAACCAACAGGACCTCACTTGCTATTGGCAAAAGAAATACATTCCCATAAACGTGTGGACCGACGAGACGAAAACCGACGTATATAATTTCAGCCACGAATTGTACAGCATGACCGGTACCGATTACCAACGCGACAACATTCAAGACTTGATTCTTATACGTTTCTCCGATGTATTGCTGATGGCTGCCGAGCTTGGAGCGCCCAACGCCCAACAATATCTCGACCGGGTAAGAAACCGTGTAGGACTGGCATCGGTGCCTGTCACCCTCGAAAACATCAAAGCCGAACGCCGTTTCGAGTTGGCCTTTGAAGGCGTGCGTTACTACGACTTGTTGCGCTGGCACGACGAGGACCTGATTACCATCAACCAAACCGGTATCGTAACCTACAACCGCCGTGGCCAAGCCAATGCCGAGACAAAATCGATTACATTCCGTAAAGAGACCGGCGGATTCCTGCCTATCCCGCAAACTCAAATCGACTTGTCGGGTGGCGTGCTGACCCAAAACGCCGGCTGGGAAGGCGGAGACATCTATCTGAATTGATAACTCCTGTCAACCGCATATTGTCGTCATACCGAACCTAAAAGGAAATGGGAAATTACGCAACCAAGTTTCTATTTGTCCTGACCGTGACACTCTCTATTTCGTGCGCTTCGAGCCACAAAATAGACGAGAACGCCCTTACCTTATCCGACAAGAAAGCCTCGGTCGAAACCGTGGAGCTATACCTCAAACTGCAAGAGAACATAGAGCGAGGTATCATGCTCGGGCATCAAGACGCTTTGGCCTATGGTAACAACTGGTTTTTGGACGAGGGGCGCTCTGATGTAAAATCGGTGTGCGGCGATTATCCGGCCGTATTCGGCTGGGACATCGGCTACATAGAAAAAGGGAATTTGGCCAACTGCGAATCGATTCCATTTACGACCCTCGCAAACTATGTGCGCAAGGTGGAACAATGGGGCGGTATATCGGTATTCACTTGGCATGCGAGCAACCCCGTCACAGGGAAAACGGCCAGTGATTGCAGTTCACAAAACGCGGTCAAACAGGTTATCGAAAATGATTCGGTTCAAAAGAAATTTCTTGCTTCGTTGGACAAGGTTGCCCAGTTTCTGGGCAACCTGAAAGACGAGGTGGGAAAACCGATTCCGGTAATATTCCAGCCATTCCACGGCCACGACTCCGATGCCGCTCTGTGGTGGAGCACCACTCAATGCTCGGCCAGTGACTTCAAGAATCTTTGGGAGCTGACCGTCAACTATTTACAAAACGAGAAAGGCGTGCACAACCTATTATACGCCTACTCGGTTTACAGCAATGACCCGGCCGACATATTGCCGGCATACTACCCCGGCAACGATTTTGTGGATATTATCGGCATCAACTCGCACCTATTACAAGGCGACGGTTGCAGCGGGCGCGAATTTATACAAGAGCTCAACGAGGGCATCGCTTTCGTTACTCAATTTGCTGCGAACAATAAAAAAATAGCCGCCGTCACTTCGACCGGACTGGAAGGAATAAAGATATCCGATTTCTTTTCGAAGTATCTCTATCCTGTCATTTCACAATACAAACTGTCGTTCGTGCTGTTTGAAAAAAACGCATGGAACCAAAAGAAACACTATTTCATACCGGTTCCGGGACATCCGGCCAGCGAAGATTTCATTCGCTTTGTCTCCTATCCCGACATTCTTACTTGCGACGACATCAAAAAATAACATTCACGACAACACACAAAAGGACTATGAAACCCACGAATATAAACCGACGAGATTTCATTAAAAAAAGCGGCATGCTCTTAGCGGCCACTTCTGTACCCTCGTTTTTACAGGCTGGGGAGAAACAGCCTACCCTCTCGATCAAAAACCAAAAAATCGCAATCGACAGCCAATGGGACGTGATTGTGGTAGGTGGCGGCCCCGCAGGTTGTACCGCAGCTACCGCCGCCGCCCGTGAAGGAGCCAAAACCTTGCTCATCGAAGCGACAGGCCAACTGGGCGGCATGGGTACTACCGGAATGATTCCCGCTTGGTGCCCCTTCTCCGACGGAGAAAAAATCATCTACCGGGGATTGGCCGAGAAGGTATTCCGCGCCGCTAAAAAAGGAGTACCCCACGAACCAGCCGATAAACTAGACTGGGTATCTATCAACCCCGAGCAACTCATGACCGTCTATGACGATATGGTCTGCTCATCGGGTGCGAAGGTATTGTTTTTCTCCCGCTTGGCCGATGTGGAAATGGCATCGGACGACACCATCGAGGCCATTATCGTCGCCAATAAAAACGGGCTGACGGCGTTCAAAGCCAAAGTATTTGTCGACTGTACCGGCGACGGAGACCTCTCGGTATGGGCCGGAGCCAACTATTTCATGGGCAACAACAGCGACCAAGTACAGCTCTCCACCCTCTGTTTCTCGGTGGCCAATGTCGATTCATACGGCTACACGACAAATCCCAACCTTTATTGGGAAAACAAGGATAGCCCCATTCACGACGCTTTGAAATCGGGCAAATACCCGTTGATAGACCAACATAGCTGCAACAACCTCATCGGGCCGAGTGTGGTGCAATTCAATGCGGGGCATATCGCCATGACCAACTCGACCGACCCGTGGCAAATATCGGACGCCATGGTGAAAGGGCGAAAGGTGGCCACCGAATACCTGCGCATGCTCAAAGATTACCAGCCGCAAGTGTATGGAAACGCATTTATCGTCAAGACCGCTTCGTTACTGGGAATACGCGAAAGCCGGCGCATCGAAGGCGACTATGTGTTCACGATTCAAGATTGGTTGGACCGTAAGAGCTTCGACGACGAGATTGGCCGGAATTGCTACTTCGTGGATATACACATCAAAGGCTACGAAGCCAAGCATTACGGACGAGGCGAGTCGCACGGTATCCCCTACCGGATACTTACTCCCAAAGGTATAAAGAACTTGCTGACAGCGGGACGCTGCATCTCGACCGACGAGGAGGCTTTGGGCAGTTTGCGTGTCATGCCCCCTTCGCTGGTCACCGGCGAGGCCGCCGGTCTGGCCGCAGCATTGGCTATCAAGCAGTCCAAAAACGATGTTCACAATATAGATGTCGATTTCCTGCGCAAACGGCTGCGGGAAGAGGGACAATATTTCAAATAATATCGTCTGTGTCGATAAACCTATTTTTCACTAAAAATCATTATGAAGCATTCATTTTTAAGAATCAACACTCTTTCGGCTGTTCTGCTGGCCATGACAGCGCAAGTGATGGCACAAGAACCTACGCCGCCCTATCTGGACGACAATCAACCTATCGAGGTTCGTGTCGAAGATGCCTTGTCGCGCATGACCTTAAAGGAAAAAATCGCCATCATACATGCCCAATCCAAATTCAGTTCACCCGGCTGCCCGAGGCAGGGTATCCCCGAATTGTGGATGAGCGACGGCCCCCACGGCGTACGCATGGAATTTGTATGGGACAATTGGGATCATGCCGACTGGACCAACGATTCTTGTACAGCATATCCGGCACTGACCTGTCTGGCGGCCACGTTCAACCCCGAATTGGCATTCAAATATGGCAACGCCATAGGCCAAGAAGCCCGCTATCGGGAAAAAGACGTCATACTCGGGCCGGGGGTCAATATCTACCGCACGCCGCTGAGCGGACGCAACTTTGAATATATGGGCGAAGACCCCTACCTGTCGTCCCGCATGGTTGTTCCCTATGTAAAAGGTATGCAACAAAACGGTGTCGCCGCCTGCTTGAAACACTTTGCCTTGAACAATCAAGAGAAAGACCGAGACAAAATCAATGTCGAGGTGAGCGACCGGGCTTTATATGAAATCTATCTGCCGGCATTCAAGGCGGGTGTACAGGAAGGTGGAGTGTGGACCGTGATGGGTTCATACAACAAATTCCGCGGCCAGTATTGCAGTCACAACGACCTGCTTATCAACCAAATCCTAAAAAAGGATTGGGGCTTCGACGGGGTTATGATGACCGACTGGGGCTCGGCTCACGATACCGATGAGGCGGCGCGCTACGGGCTCGATCTCGAAATGGGCTCTTGGACAAACGGATTGACTTGGGGATTGAGTTCGGCCTACGACGATTATTATTTGGCTCAACCGTTCTTGAAAAAGATAGAGAGCGGGGAACTGCCCGAATCGCTATTGGACGAGAAAGTGCGCCGGGTGTTGCGTCTAACCTTCCGCACCAGTATGAACCGGAACCGTCCCTACGGGTGTAAACTTACCCCCGAACACGCCGAGATTGCCCGCAAAATAGCCGAGGAGGGTATTGTGCTGCTGAAAAACGAAAACCATTTCTTTCCTATCGAGAAAGGTCGCTACCAGAAAATCGCCGTTATTGGCGAGAATGCGGTCAAACAGTTGAGCCTCGGTGGAGGGTCCTCCGAATTGAAGCCACAAAAAGAAATCTCGCCGTTGGAGGGCATGATCGAAAAATACGGCAAAGAGCATATTCTGTTCACACTAGGCTATGCTTCGGGCGAGCCCAATTACAGTAACGAGCTACCCTCTGGACTCGACGCCGACTCGCTCGTGCAAGAGGCCTTGAAAGTGGCTCGCGAAGCCGATGTAGTCCTGTTCTTCGGAGGCCTTAACAAAAACTTTCAACAAGATTGCGAAGGCGATGACCGCCGGAGCATGGACCTGCCTTTCGGACAAAACGAGTTGATCGAGAAAATTATTCAAGTGAACCCCAATACCGGTGTCATACTGATTAGCGGCAATGCCGTGAGCATGCCGTGGCTCTCGCAAATCGACGGGCTCATGCAATCGTGGTATTTGGGTTCCCAAGCCGGTACGGCTACCGCCAATATCATCTGCGGCGAAGCCAATCCTTCGGGAAAATTGCCGTTCTCCATACCGGTAAAACTGGAAGACAACAGCGCCCACTATTTCGGGGCAGAATCCTACCCGGGTGTAAACGGCACGCAATATTACAAAGATGATATTCTGGTGGGTTATCGCTGGCACGACACAAAAAAAATAGATCCGCTGTTCTCCTTCGGATACGGGCTCTCATACACGACATTCCAATATGGGAAGGTTCGAACCGATAAAAAAACATACCGTGCCGACGAGTCTGTAAAGATTTCGTTTACCCTGAAAAATACAGGCGACACACCCGGAGCCGAAACCGTGCAGGTATATATGAGCCAGAAAAAGCCCAGTGTGCTGCGCCCGGTCAAAGAGCTCAAAGGATTCAAAAAAGTTTTCCTGCAAGCCGGAGAAGAGCAAGTAGTGGAAATAGAAATACCGGTTCGGTCGTTCGCTTTCTATGACGAGCAAACCGCCGATTGGAAATTGGAAAACGACAGTTACTCGCTCCACGTCGCTTCATCGTCGAAAGCGATACAGACCACCGCAAAAATCCAAGTAAAAAATTAGTCGCTATTACAAAAAACACAAATGAATATGAAACGTATTGTATTAGCAGGGATTTTATCCCTTTTTGCCCTGTTTTCATACGCACAGGAATATAAATACCACTTCCTGCTTGCCGGGGCCTCGTTTGCAATCCCCGAGAACGGGTGGTTCGAACTGGTGTGCGACGCCTTCAACGCCGAGGCCATGAACAAAGCCGTATCTGGCGACGCCATTAAACACACCGCCTCCGATATGTTCTACGACAGGTTTTACACCGACGAAGAACTCGAACGCACCGACGCATTCATCATCATGCATGTACACAACCAAGACGTAGCCAGCACAACCGGCATCAAAGAGAATTACGAAGACTACACACACGCCGACATTCAACAATACAACACGGCGTATGACTATGTAATCAAGCGATACAAAGCCGACTGCTACAACTTGAAAAACAACCCCAATTCGAAATATTACCAAACCGAGAACGGCAAACCCGCCACGATTATCCTGTGTACCCACTGGCACGATTCCCGTATCTCGTACAACCAAAGCATCAGGGAATTGGCCGAACGCTGGCAACTGCCGCTCATCAAATGGGACGATAATATAGGCTTCACCCGCAAAGTAGTAGACGAAGACGGACGACAACCGAGTATCAAGTATGCCGCCGACACCGAGAAGATATACGACATTACATTCGGGTGGCACCCGCTGCGCGGAAAAGAGCAATACATACAACAAAAAATGGCTGCCATTTGCATGGAAGAACTGGAAAAATTGTTCGACCCCATGCCCGCCTCGGTCGAAATTTCTGAAAAGAACAGCGTTGTCGAAAGCGGCGAAAACGCCTCTTTCATTTGCCGCTTCACCGGGGTTTCGCCTTGGAATCTCATCTACTCGGTCAACGGGGTGAAACAAAAGTTGGACAGCATCATGGAAAACCCGTACATCGTAACGGTTCCTACCGTAACAGCCCAAACCTCTATCTTGCCCGTGGCCATAAGCAACCGCACCACCGAGAGCGGCGAGGTTTCGGGGAAAGCCGAAATCTTTATCGGCAAACAAGCAATCTCGCCTACTTTCGACACCTATGTGCACCAAGCCAACAAAACAACGGCTTATGTAGACGATGACCATTTGGAGGTAAAAGGGAACTCCAACACCCATACCCGCGAGGCATATCTATCGTTCCCAATCGATAAAATCGACCCCGAGGCCAACCGCATCGTATTGCGTGCCTACTATTACGACTGCATCTACCCGAGCTGGGTGCGGAAAGAGACTCACCCGGTAGGCATAGCGGGCAATACCCGGCAATATACCACCATGACTTGGGACACGAAACCCACCGATTTCACCACCATCGGCGAAACGAAAGTTTTGGGCAACGAACTCGACAGTTATGTGGAATGGGACGTGACCGACTGGGTAAAAGAGCAAATCGAAGCCCAACAATCCCTCGTCACATTACAGTTGAAGATGAACGATACCGATGCCACCGGCCTGCTCTATTTCTATTCATCGGAGGCCGACGACGCCCGGAAACCGCAGCTGCTCGTATCTTCGGACAACCCATCGGGCTATACCGAAATGACAAAATCAAATATCGAAATATATACCCGACCGGTCGAAAAAGAACTCGTCATAAAGGGGATAGACGGGAGTTGCCTTGTTTCGTGCTACTCGTTATGCGGACAAACCCTGTTCTCCAAAACGATAGAAAACGACGGAACGATACAATTGCCAGCCGACGCTTCGGGCGTCTATCTGCTTCAACTGCGCAACGCGACACAACATCATACTTGCAAAATAGTTTTATAACCCACTTAATTCCTCTTATACAATGAAAAAAGGATTGTTTGTCATCTGCATGGCCGCTTTATTCGCTACAAGCTGTACACAAACAGGAAAAACCGAAGAAGATCGTTTTATAGAAGATCTGTTGAGCCAAATGACGCTCGAAGAGAAAATCGGGCAAATGAACCAAATCCATTTCGATAAATCTTTGGACTCCATCAAAGCCCAAGTGCGCAATGGTGAACTGGGGTCGATGCTCAACATAGACCCGAAACTAATCAACGAAATACAAAAAACTGCCGTCGAAGAGTCACGGCTGGGTATCCCCCTCATCATCGGGCGGGATATTGTCCACGGCTACAAAACGGTACTGCCCATTCCGCTGGGCATGGCAGCCTCGTTCGACCCGCAACTCGTCGAGAAAGGCACCCACATGGCCGCTACCGAAGCCCGCGAGCAAGGTATTACATGGACCTTCGCTCCCATGCTCGACATCTCGCGCGACGCCCGCTGGGGACGTATTGCCGAGAGTCTGGGCGAAGACCCCTATCTGGCCAGTGAACTGGGTGTCGCCATGGTGCGTGGATTCCAAGGGGACAACCTCTCTAACAACGACGCCATCGCCGCATGTGTGAAACACTTCGTCGGCTACGGCGCCTCGGAAGGTGGACGGGATTACAACTCGACCAATATCCCCGAGCGCCTATTGCGCAATGTCTATCTGCCTCCGTTCCAAAAAGCGGTCGAAGCCGGAGCCGCCACACTAATGACTTCGTTCAACGACAACGACGGGGTTCCCGCCTCGGGCAACGATTTCCTCCTGCGCACGGTATTGCGCGATGAATGGGGATTCGACGGTTTTGTCGTTTCGGATTGGTGCTCCATGGTCGAAATGATTAACCACGGATTTGCCGCCGACCGAAAAAATGTGGCCCGCCTCTCGGCCAATGCCGGTCTCGACATGGAAATGGTGAGCCAGACCTATGTCGACTACCTGCCCGAACTAATCGCCGAGAACAAGGTTTCCATGAACATCATCGACGATGCGGTTCGCAATATCCTGCGTATCAAATATCGACTGGGATTATTTGAAAATCCCTATGTCGACGAAGTGGAAACTTCGACAATCTACTCCGCCGAGCATTTGCAAACGGCTCGGCAAGCCGCTACCGAATCGGCTATCTTATTGAAGAACAACGGCGTGCTTCCGTTGAAAGAGAATAAGACCGTAGCCATTATCGGGCCTATGGCTCACGCACCCTACGACCAACTGGGCACATGGTCGTTCGACGGCGACAAAAACCACACCGTAACTCCGTTGAAAGCCTTGCAAAGCGACGAATACAAACACATAAAATACTACTACGAGGCCGGGCTGGGTCATTCGAGAGACGAGAGCACCCGTAATTTCGAAAGAGCAAAAAGCATCGCCCGCCAAGCCGATGTGGCTGTTGTCTTTGTCGGCGAAGAGGCTATCCTGTCGGGAGAGGCTCACTCGTTGAGCGACATCAACTTGATAGGCAAACAATCGGACCTGCTCAAAGCCATAAAAAGCACCGGCAAACCGGTCGTTATGGTCGTTATGGCCGGCCGGCCGCTCACGATCGAGCGCGACCTGCCCTATGCTGACGCGGTTCTCTATAACTTCCACCCGGGTACGATGGGCGGATTGGCTATCATGAACTTGCTCTACGGAAAGGCCAACCCCAGTGGAAAACTACCGGTGACCTTCGTACGCGAAGTGGGACAAATCCCCATGTATTACAATCACAACAATACCGGCCGTCCAGCACAGGATTGGATTACCCCGATAAACGACATTCCGCTGGAAGCCCCGCAAACATCGCTCGGCAACACATCGTTCTACTTGGATTCGGGGAAAGACCCGTTGTTCGCATTCGGATACGGTCTCTCGTATAGCACATTCGAATACTCCGATCTTAACCTGTCGAGCAACGAAGTGAACGCCAACGATACGCTCACAGTCACCGCTACGATCAAAAACACGAGCGACATCGACGGTACCGAAGTCGTGCAACTTTATGTTCGCGATTTGGTAGGATCTATCACTCGACCCGTCAAGGAGTTAAAAGGTTTCCAACGCCTTGCCTTGAAAGCCAGCGAAGCTCAAACCGTATCGTTCAAATTGCCCATCTCGGAACTGGCCTTCTACGGTAAAGATTTAATCAAGAAGGTAGAAGCCGGACAGTTTGACATCTGGGTTGCCCCGAACAGTACCGAAGGACTTAAAGGCTCTTTCACCGTGAAGGAATAACCTCATTATTTAAAATTAGAATATTCAAAACACAGAGTGCCTCTCCCCATGAGACACTCTATGTTTTTTTAAAGAGTAATAGTTTTTAACTCCTGTGCATTCCACACCCCCTCAGGCTACGCCACCCTCCCTATATTTTCTTGCAGGAAACACAGAGGAGGAGGTTTAAAATATCTACGATAATGAAAACTGAAATACTCCGTAGCATTACAGAGTAATTTTCAGAAACGAACTTAAACGATGTTCCTTTCCTTAGAATAGCAGTTTTGCCGTTGATAATTATTTTCATAGTACAAAAAAATTAGAGTACCACAAAGATACTCTAACTTTTCATGCTATTAAAAGACGAAAATTAAAAGAGAGAATACTTAGATTCCATAATTTCTTCTTTCAACTCTTCATCAGACTCGGCTTCCGAAATTTTCTTGATGAATTTGAATAATTTTTCAAAGGTATCGGAATCCATACCATTACCGCAACGAGTAAATTCAGTATCACAAACAAAAATCATATCTCCTGGGATTGTCATTGTATTCGCACCATTCTTGGAAGTAAAGCGATGAGATACAATCCAACCTGTAAATTTATCTGAATATAAATTCTGAGAAACTTCTCTTAACTCGCTTATAGCTGTTGCTATTTTAGGAGCTATCTTTTCAAGTTTAGTTTTATATTCTTCACATTCTTGCTTGTATTGATTATATTTTACTCGGCTATGTTCATCATAGTACCACCCATTAGGAGCATAAATACTTTTTGAACTTTCTGCAGAACGATATTCTCTTTGATATTCACTTTCTTTGTCAAGCAAATCTCCTAATTCTTCACACAATTCGCCTACTTTGGCAAGATTTTCAAAGTTTATAAAAGCACTATCTACTTGTGTAGATATAGACTTATATGACTCTGGGTGATAAAGAGTTCCTTTCAGAGATTCCTGTATTAGTTTCTCTGCTTTTTCCTCGTTTGAGAGCGTGCACGATATCATAATTAATGCAACTGCACAAAACAATAGTTGTAGCTTTTTCATAATCGTAACGATTTAATTTACGCAAAGATACTAACAATAATTAACACACCAATCATTTTCGTTTAGATTTAGGATTTTTGTTCTTTATAACCAAACATTTTAATATGTTTTTTAGTACAAAAAGGAAAATAAAAGAGACCTTCCGGCAGCCAATAAAAACTAATTACATCATTACCTATATCATTAAAATGAGTTTGAACAATCCAAACTCATCACTATCCAGAGAAATGATTTTTCTCATAAAATTGAAACGACTAATAATTAATTCATAAAGTTAAAACAGATGTTAAGATAAAAAAGGAAGACAACTATTTAACTAAAAATAGAATAATGCATACTACTTTTCAACTACAACAATCCTTTCCTCTCACCGGCTTTAAATACGACTTTTTTCGAAACTCCATTGAAGCAAATCTCAGTTTGTCCTCCTTTAAGGGAAGAGACAATTAATGATACAACTTCTCTATTTTTCCATTCCATATCGACGACAAACCCGCCACGAGCACAAATACCTTGTACTTTACCATCGGCCCAAGACTCTGGCAATGCCGGAAGAAGAACGATCTTATTGGTTGAAGATTGCATGAGCATTTCTATAACACCCGAACACCCGCCAAAGTTACCATCTATTTGAAAAGGCGAATGAGCATCCAACAAATTCGGGTAAGTTCCACCCCCACGCCGCGCATCTTCTCCTTTATAGTTATCGGGACTGACATACCGAAGAAGCCTACGATACATATGATAGGCTTTTTCTCCGTCTCGTAACCGAGCCAAAAGGTTTACACGCCACCCGGTACTCCAACCGGTCGTTTCATCTCCTTTAATTTGGAGTGTACGGGCACAAGCTGCCGCCAATTCGGGAGTTTCCTCAACCGACAAATGATGCCCCGGATACAACCCGAAAAGATGAGATTGATGCCGATGATATGGGTCTTGATCTTGCCAGTCGTAATACCATTCTTGCAAATTACCGTCCGTCCCAATTTGATACGGATACAACCGTGAAAGAGTCTTTTTAATTCTTTTCCTGAAAGACTTATCCACCCCGAGCACCTTCGAGGCTTCGGCGGCATCAATAAGGCATTCGCGTATCATCGCTAAATCGGAAGTGTTTCCATAGGAAGTAGCCCCCACATACCCATCAGGCGTAATGTACTTATTTTCGGGAGAGGTTCCAGGAGAGGTCACAAGTTTTCCATCTTTCTCGACTAACCAATCCATGCAAAACTCTGCTGCCCCCTTTAACACAGGATAAAATTTACACAAAAATTCCTTGTCCAATGTAAAAAGATAATGCTCCCAAATGTGAGTAGACAACCATGTACCCCCCATCGTCCAACAAGCCCATGAAGGGTCCCCCTCATTAAGACCAACAGGACACGTCATCGCCCAAACATCTGAATTATGCCCCAAGCACCAACCTCGCTCTACTCCATAATAATCCTTTGCGGTTTTTCTTCCCGTCTTACTGAGATTAGCAATAAACTCTATCAGCGGATATTGCATCTCTATCAGATTAGTCGTACCGGAAGCCCAATAATTTTCTTCGAGATTAATATTGACTGTATAGTTACTGCTCCAAGGCGGAAGCACACTTTCGTTCCACAGGCCCTGCAAATTGGCCGGGACTCCCGGAGTACGAGAGCTAGATATGAGCAAATAGCGTCCAAATTGAAAATAAAGTTCCTCTAAATCTGGATTTTGTTGCTTACAATCGGTATAAAAAAGTAACTGTTTGTCTGTCGGCAATGCCGCAATATCATCATCTGTATTTCCTAAATCGAGTTTTACACGGTCGAAATAATATTTATAGTCTCTAATATGTGCCTCTCGCAAAGCATCATAAGTTTTACCGATGGCACACTTCATACGTTTTTCTACATGACTGCGATAATTACGCCCCTCTTTAACCGGATCCTTGTCAAAACCATTAAAACTCGTAACATTCGCTATCAAAATGAGCACTTCTGTGCTCCCGTCAATCTCGATACGACTATCCGAGTATCGATTCTTTACACTCCCATCGACACTCAAAACCCTCACAAGAGTCTTAAAGTGAATGCCTCTTTCCGGATCATAGCGATGCTTATCTTCCGCCTTATAATAAACCGGAAACGAATGATAAGCCGCATAACCTTCAACAGATATTTCATTATCGGCCACCTGCGAGCTATGAGGTAACGGAGAATCGAACGAAAGCAACGCATGAATTCCTTCCTTATTTTCAGATTTCAAACGAATGACAATCACCGAATCGGGAGCCGATGCAAAATAATCGCTCGTAAAAAGTTTTCCGTCCTTCAAGTATTGCGTTCGTGCCGTAGCATTACCAATATCGAGCCATCGGTGGTAATCAGAAATACCTGCTGTATCATCAAGATATTCTATCGTCAATGTTCCAAGTGGTTGATAATTTTCGCTGTAATGTCCTTGTACCTTGTATTGAGCCTTATCTGCCCCTTCATAATCCTCATTATCCAGTAAAGCTCTGATTTCGGGAATAACATTAAAAGCATCGGGAGAAGAATTTTCACTTTCGGGTTCTCCTGTCCAAAGTGTTATATCGTTAAATGAAATCTTATCTTTTTTTACACCGCCATATAAAGTCGCTCCCATCGTCCCATTCCCTATCACGAGAGCCTCTTCGAAATACTCTGCCGGACGATCATAATGCAATTTCATATTCCCGGCAAAAGTAACTAGGGGGATAAAAAACATACACAAAATAATCCAAAAACCTTTCTTCATCACCATAACTTTATATTGAATAACTTATTTCTAAATTTCTCTCCCTAATTTTTATCCTATAATTTTTTATCCCGTAATCGGTACTCTATCGAATCTCCGTATAAAGTTTGAAGTCCGACCAATTCCTGTTTCAATTTCTCGATTATACTTTCATATCCCGGCTTATCGAAAAGATTGTTCATTTCCGTGGGATCAGTTTGCAAATCGTATAGTTCCCATTGATCGATATCGTCATAGAAATGTATCAATTTATAACGTTCAGTACGAACGCCATAGTGGCGTTTTACCATGTGTTCTGCCGGATATTCATAAAAATGATAATAAAGAGAAGATCGCCAGTCTTGCGGATGCTCGCCCTCCAATAACGGCATCAATGAAATACCTTGTATATCATCGGGAATCTCCACACCGGCCAATTCGAGGAATGTCGGTGCATAATCTATATTCTGCACCAATTCGGTAATATCGCCTCGCTTTTGAAAACCTTTCGGCAAACGCATAACAAGCGGTGTTCGCATAGACTCTTCATACATAAACCGTTTATCAAACCAGCCATGTTCTCCCATATAAAATCCTTGATCGGAAGTATAGACAACCAACGTATTATCCAATAACCCGGCCTTTTCCAAATAGTCTAACACTCGTCCGACATTATCGTCCAACGACTTCACAACTTTTGCATAATCACGCATAAACCGTTGATATTTCCACTCAACCAGCTCCTTCCCCTGTGGATTCTCCCGAAAAAATACATCAGTTATAGAATCATATACCGCATCATAGGCTACCCGATCTTCGGGAGTAAGCCGTTTTATCTTACGTCCATAGGCTTTCTTCAAACGTGACTTCATTCCCTCACGATACATTTTCGTATCATAAATAATATCCATGTCTTTTGCAATACTCATCGTTTGCGCAGCAGCAGCCGGCCGCCCCTCGTAATCATCATAAAAATTATCGGGCATTGAAAACTCTTTATCTTCATATAACGTGAGATATTTCAATTCAGGCAGCCAGTCGCGGTGAATAGCTTTATGATGAATAAACAAACAAAAGGGCTGCTCCTTATCACGACCTTTCTCCAACCAATCTATACTTTTGTCGGTAATAATATTAGTTAAGTAACCCTTTTCTCGAACCGTATCATTATTCATCGTTATAAAATCGGGATTATAGTAATCGCCCTGACCGGGAAGAATTTCCCAATAGTCGAATCCCGTAGGCATACTCTCTAAATGCCATTTCCCCACGATAGCGGTTTGGTAACCCGCAGTCTGCAAAAGTTTAGGCAGCGTCTGCTGCGAACCATCGAATACACAAGTCGTATTATCGGTGAACCCATTCGCATGACTGTGTTTACCCGTAAGCATACACGCCCTACTCGGCCCACTTAATGAATTCGCTACAAAACTATTCGTGAACCGAACTCCGTCCCGAGCAATTCTATCCAAGTTAGGAGTTTCGATATAGCGAGTATCATAACAACTCATCATTTGTCCGGTATGGTCATCTGTCATAATATAAACAATATTATAACGAGGAGGAACTTTATTTTCTTTCTTACATGACGAAAAAGAAAAAACAACAGTAGTCGCTGCTACTCCCGTTAAATAGGGAGAAAAAGATTGGAATAATGTTTTCATAGAATCATTTAAATATTAGAAGGTCTTGTATTTATTATATTAAACAACTATTTCTTATTTCCGTGAAAATACCGAAACAACTCTCCATAATCCAACATTTTGTTTCTGCTTTCATTGGTACTTTCTTTGCGACAAATACAAAACGAACTCTATATAGAGTTTACTGTTATATTTGACTTATATATAATTTTGCCAAAGATAATATTTTTTCTCAAAAAGATATAAATCGAAAGTAAACGAAAGTTATTTAACCATTTCGATTTATTTATGACCTTGATTTCTATACTAATCACAAAAAACAACACCCTAAAAGTTTGAACTTTTAGGGTGAGTCATTTATTATAATAAAATTATTTCTTACCTAATATCCTCCGCCTAACGCATGATAAAGATTAATAACTCCCTGTATCTCTTCAAAACGATCGGATACGGCCGATAACTCGGCATCCAAAAGAGTCTGGCGTGCGGTAAGTACTTCTAAATAGTTCTGTGAACTATGACGCATCAGTAGTTCGGAACTCCTGACTGCCGATTGAAGCGAGATAATTTGCTGTCGATCCAAATCCAATCGTCGGCGTGCAACTTGCCATTGTAACAAAGCATCATTTACTTCTGTTCCAGCATTAAGGAGTGTCTGGCGGAAAGTGAGTAAAGCCTCCTCTTGTCGAGCTTTTGCAACTTTCAAATTAGCTATATTCTGTCCTCTGTTGAAAAGCGGTTGTACCAATGCCCCCACCGCAGAAAACAACCATTCCCCCGGATTAGAAATAATAGCTCCGGCTGCATTCGTCCACCCCGCCGAACCACTTAGCGTAATGGCAGGATAAAAAGCCGAATAAGCCCGATTTGTCGTATAAAAAGCTTCGGCTAATGCAGCTTCGCTTTGGCGTACGTCTGGACGCCTCTGCAACAACTGCAAAGGTACTCCTACCGATAAAGTATCGGGAAAAGACTGCATATCCAATGTCGAACGATCTATCCTCTGAGGAACTACTCCCAATAAAGACGATAAAGAATTTTCCACCTCGGTAATTTGCTGTTCTAATGATAATAAAGAAGCATCGACCGACAATTTACTTGCTTCGATTTGAGCAACAGCCATTTCAGTAGTTTGCCCCGCTTTCTTTAAAGCCTTCATAACGCGTAAATTCTCTGCCCATATCTCGGCCGTTCGTCTACTAATATCGAGTTGCTTATCCAACATCAACAGTGTATAATAACTATTTGCGATCGTAGCGATCAACTGAGTCTGGACGGCTTGCTTATATGCTTGACTTTGCTCTAACACAGCCTTTGCCTCTCGTTTGGCATTAGTGAGACGTCCGAATATATCTAATTCCCAATCGGCCGATGCAGCCAAATTATACGTCTTAGTCGGACTATTTCCTTCTATACTCTTAATTGTTCCCTGCGGAGTAAGAGAAACGGAAGGCAAATACGCCAACTTAGAAGAGGTCAACAAAGCTTCTGCTTCACGCACTTTCAACCGCGCTATATTCAAATCGGTATTATTTGCTATTCCTTTTTCGATAAGCTGTTGTAAAACCGTATCGGTAAAAAGTTCTTTCCACGAAAAATCAGCAAGCGACATCGTATCTTCTGTCATTGCCGGAACTCGATACAGACTATCGACTCCCGATAATTCAGGACGTTCATACGTCCTATATATGTGGCAACCGCTCAATCCGGTCAATAATAACAAACCTATAATTATCCTTTTCATATCAATGATTCACAAGTTTATTTATTTTCTTCAATTTTGGGTAACTTACGTTCCGGCATTAATCTTTCTTGTAAAGTCTGGAATACGATAAACAACACAGGAACAATAAACAATAAAGCTATCGTACCGATTAACATACCACCGACAGTTCCTACACCGATAGAAATATTCCCGTTAGCTCCTACACCCGACGAAAACATCATAGGTAACATACCGAATATCATGGTAAGCGAAGTCATAAGGATCGGACGTAACCGAACCTGAGCTGCCGAGATTGCCGCTTGGGTAATTGTCATACCATGCCGACGACGTTCCGAAGCATATTCTGTCAACAAAATCGCCGTTTTCGCCAACAATCCTATCAACATGATTAGTCCGGTTTGCAAGTAGATGTTATTTTCCAAGCCAAACATTTTAGCAAACAAGAAACTTCCGGCCAAACCAAAAGGAACGGAAAGAATTACCGCGATGGGAATGAAAAGACTTTCATATAAAGCACACAAAATCAAATAGATAAATACAACACATATCACAAATACCAACGTAGTGGTACTACCCGACGATGCCTCTTCCCTAGACATTCCTCCGAACTCGAATCCGTAGCCTTCGGGAAGTGTCTCTTCCGCGACCTCTCGAACTGCCTGAATAGCTTGTCCCGAGCTGTACCCTGCCGCAGGTGTGCCGTTAACACTAATAGCCGAAAAAAGATTAAAACGAGACAGCGTTTCAGCCCCATACACACGAGTCAGTGTCAAATATTGACTAACCGGGGACATTTCACCATCTGAATTACGGACAAACATATTATTTAATGCTTCCGTATCTAACCGAAATTCCGGTGAAGCCTGCACCATCACTCGATATAATTTCGAGAAACGGTTCATATTCGATGCATAGTTTCCTCCTATATATCCCGACAATACATTCAGCACTTCCGACGGCGATACTCCGTTACGTTTACAGCGGGCAGCATCTACCTCGACCAAATATTGAGGGAACTTAGTATCGAACGAAGTCGTGGCACGTGCGATTTCGGGTCTGGCATTCAAAGCGTCGATCATCTGACGCGTATATTTCAACAAATCCTCAATCGTACCACCCTTTTGATCCTGCACATAAATTTCAAATCCACTGCTTACGCCATAGCCGGGAATCATCGGTTGTGCAAAAGCCATAATCTGTGCCGAAGATATATCGTCTGTACGTTTATATATTTCATTGATAACGGCATTTATTTCATCTTCATCGCCCGTCCGTTCGTCCCAGGGTTTCAAACGAATGATAAACATACCGTTCGATGCCCCTTGACCGCTAATCATACCATTACCTGTCACCTTAGAGAATATACGAACCTGAGGAATATCCTTGATACGCCTGTCGATTTCGTCCATTACAACCTTAGTTTGCTCCAAATTCGTTCCGGGAGAAGTACGTACATCTACAAAAATAGTTCCCATATCCTCCTGCGGCACAAGTCCGGTTTTCGTCGTTTTCATCAAAATAAACAATCCGGCGCCAGCAATTACCAACAATACACCAGCCAACCATTTATGTTTAAACATAAAAAACACTCCTGTTTTATATTTCATCACGATACGATGAAATGCCGTATCAAATGCCATATGGAAACGAGAAGAAAAACTCATTTTGCCTCCTTTTCCAATCACGTGAGGGGTCATAATCAAAGCGCACAATGCCGGACTTAAAGTCAACGCATTGACCATTGAGATCGCTACCGCTACTGCCATAGTGAGACCGAACTGCGTATAAAACGTTCCGGTCGTACCGCCAATGAAACAAACAGGTATAAACACTGCCATGAAAACAAAAGTGGTCGTAATCAATGCAGACGTTATACCTCCCATTGCATCGACGGTTGCCAAATAGGAAGATTTATATCCCTCATCGAATTTAGCCTGTACAGCCTCGACCACAACTATCGCATCGTCAACCACCGTCCCGATTACCAACACCAGTGCGAACAGAGTCAACATGTTCAGACTAAAACCGGCCGCATAAAGGAAAGCAAACGTACCTATCAGAGAGACAATGATAGAAATAGAAGGTATGAGCGTCGAACGCATACTTTGCAAAAATACATACACAACAAATATCACCAAAAGGATAGCTTCGACCAATGTTTTTATCACGTTCTTAATAGAAGCATCGAGAAAGTCTTTGGAACTCATCAAATCTACCAACTCCATACCCTTAGGCAAAGATTTTGAAATTTCGGCTACGACTTTGTCTACCTCCTCGATAATCTCATTCGCATTCGAACCGGAAGTTTGCGCGATCATGCAGTTAGAGCCAGGATGTCCATTCACCTCTCCAATATAAGTGTAAGTACGGGAACCCAGCTCTATCCGAGCAACATCTTTCAATCTTAACACTTCTCCACTGGCAAGAGACTTGATTACCAAATTTTCATAATCTTTCTCGCCTTCATAACGCCCCCGGTATTTCAATACATATTGAAACGTATTTTCCGACTCCGCACCCAAAGTCCCGGTAGGAGCCTCCAAATTTTGTTCATCGAGAACCGTCGTTATATCTGTCGGGACCAACCCGTATTTTGCCATCTTACCCGGATCGAGCCAAATACGCAACGAATAATCGGCTCCCATCACATTCACCTCGCCGACGCCAGCTATACGAGAAAGACGGGGTTCAATATTTATTTTCAAATAGTTGTTCAAGAAACTTTCATCGAATGAATTATCTGGACTATAAAGAGCCAATGCTTTAATATTGCTCGTCTGTCGTTTACGAACCGTAATTCCACTCCGCGTAACCTCGGCTGGCAAAAGCCCCTGAGCACTAGCTATACGATTTTGTACATTGACCATCGCCATATCGGGATCTGTACCCTGACGAAAATAGATTGTAATTCTCGCAGATCCAGTATTCGTAGATGATGAAACCATGTACATCATATTCTCCACTCCATTGAGAGCTTCTTCCAAAGGTACGACCACACTCTTTTGCACAGTTTCGGCATTAGCCCCTGTGTAACTGGCCGAAACACTAACCGTAGGAGGAGCTATCTCCGGGAATTGTTCTATGGGCAACTGGGAAAGACCTATCAATCCAATAATGAGTATCACGACGGATATAACGCCCGCCAATATGGGACGATCTATAAATACTTTTATTTTCATGGCAACACGTTATTCTTGGGTCGTCTGACTTTCTATTATCGTTCCCTCTCGTACTAATCCGGCTCCTTCGGCAATAACGACATCTCCCGAATTAAGACCCGATTCTACGATATACTCTGTACCGTTATTCAATTTAAATACCTCGACCGGAGCAGATTTCGCCTTTCCTTCAACAACTTTGTAAACGAATACCCGATTTTGTAACTCATAAGTGGCCGTCTGAGGAATAACGATACAATTTTTTCTTACCGTAGGAATAAGAACCGTCCCGCTTCCACCGTTACGTAACAATCCGTCGGGATTCGAGAAAGAGGCTCGCAAACTGATTGCTCCGGTACTTTCATCGACGGTTCCACTAATGGCATCAATCTTACCCTGTTGTACATAAGCCTTACCATTGCTCAATGTAAGTTCTACGTCAGGCATTTGCGACATCGCCTTTTGCAGAGAACCATATTGTTGAAGCAAGTCGAGAATTTGATTCTCCGACATGGAAAAATAAGCATACACTTCTTGATCGTCAGACACCGATACCAAAGGTTCGGAAATAGTACTACTCACCAAAGCCCCCACCCGATAAGGAATCATACTAGCAACACCGTCTACCGGACTTTTAACCTCTGTATATGAAAGATCGTTACGAGCATTTGTTTCTTGTGCTTTCGCTTGGGCCAAAGCCGCTTCTGCTTCGGCTAATTCATTTTTTGCCGTTTGAAGATCAAATTCAGAAACGACCTGTTCTTTAAAAAGTTCGGCCTTGCTTTCAGCAGAAAGTCGAGCCGTAGCCAACTTGGCTTCGGCACTTTTCACATTAGCCACAGCAGTTTCAAGAGCTGCTTTATAAGGCACTTGATCTATGATAAAAAGTGTTTGTCCCTTATGAACGGCATCACCTTCGTTTATCTTTATTTCGGTAATAATTCCGCTTACTTGCGGACGTACTTCTACAAATTGGCGTCCACGCAGTGTCGCCGTATATCCCGACTTTAAAGTCCTATTTGTCGGTTCTACGGTAATTGTTTTGTACATTGCTGTGCCTTCTCTTCGTTGGGATTCTTTACATGCCGAGAGCATAGACAATACAGCCATAGCAATAATAAATTGTTTCATTTTTACTGTTTTATGTGATGATTATTTAATTTGCGATTAATCTTCGTTACCCCGAAAAGTAATTCTCAAATTTATAAATTATATTGCTACCATATAAACATGTATTGATAAACGACTAAAAAGTGATGCCGAACAGCAAATGATGACAATTGACAAATTCACAAGAAAGCTCTACCTTTGTCATAAAAGAAATTTTTCAACGACTACTCTCCCTTCAATATAAACCGACACATAAATGAAAATATGAGGCAGACTCGTATCAGTACATACATAGACTTACTTTTTTGTTTGGTTATACTACCACTGATTATCATGTTAGTTCCTGTGGAAAAATGGATCATACACCACACCTATTTCATGTTAACATTGATCGTTTACTTATATGCCCTTTATTTTACTTACCGCAAAGCCAACATACCCTCACTTTTTTTAAGACATAAATTCGGACAAGTTTTTTTTCTTATAGCGGCTCTATTGATAATCACATGGGGACTCAGCCAGATACCTATTCCAAAAGACAAGTTTTCCACTTCTTCTCTGGACTTGGGTATACGACAGCACATGCGAACACAAACCGTATGGTTTTTCTTTCTCATCGTCACCGGATTCAGTCTCGCCATAGAACTGACATTCGAACTATTTCGCCAAATTCTGTCCAAACAAGAAATCGAAGCAGAAAAGAATAAAGCGGAATTGGCTCTTTACAAGGCACAAATCAATCCTCATTTTCTATTCAATACACTCAATGCATTATATGGTTTGGTATTGACCAAATCCGATAAAACAGAATCGGCATTCATTCAATTCTCCAACATTCTCAAATATATGTATGCACAAACTACATCAGAAACCATTCCCGTTTGTAACGAGATAGATTATATTCGCCAATATGTCGATTTACAAGCTCTCAGACTAAATAAACATACCCACATATCTTTCGAAACACAAACCGACGATGACCAAGCTCCAATTCCCCCTATGATCCTTATTACATTCGTGGAAAACGCTTTTAAATACGGTACATCTTCCGATATAGATTGCACTGTACTCATCAGAATTATAGTGAAAAACGGACAACTCCTTTTCGAAACAGAAAATACGGTCATGAAAGAAAAAAAGGAAAAGACCCCTGCTATCGGTATCGAAAATTGCCGCAAGCGATTAGAATTACTCTATCCGGATCGTTTTAATTTAACGACTGTCCAAGAAAACCGACAATATAAAATCAGACTAACTATTCGACTACAATGAAAAAATTTTCTTGTATAGCTATTGACGATGAGCCCCTTGCTTTACTTGTCATCACTCAATTTTGTGAGCGGTTTGGAAATTTGGATCTTTCGACATTCAGCGAACCTCGTATTGGGTTGGAAGAGATCAAACGACACAAACCCGATTTGGTTTTCCTCGATATAGAAATGAATAGTATCAACGGACTGGATATCGCTCACGCTCTACCCAGAGAGTGTTGCTTTATATTCACCACTGCACATGCTCAATACGCACTCAACGGATTCGACCTCGATGCCGTAGATTTCCTACACAAACCGTTTGCTTACGAAAGATTTAAAAAAGCTGTCGAGAAAGCCATTCGCAGAATAGAGACAGAAAAAGTCCCCGAGAATATCGTTATCAAACAAGAATATGCTAACGTAACAATTCCCATTAATGACATTCTATATATCGAAGCGATGGAAAACTATACTAAAATTTTCCGGGAAAACGGGGGATACATACTGTCCCGAACGAACATGAAAACGATTCAAGAAATTTTGCCCGAAGAAAATTTTCTCCGCATTCACCGTTCATATATCGTACCTATCGAAAAAATCGAAATGTTTTCCAAGAAAAAAATAAAACTTATCGGGAAAGAAATATTTCTCCCCATAGGAAGACTTTACGCTAATCACATATATGACACACTTATCTCCCAAAATTCCGGGCATATTTTTCCAAACCCATAAGAATACAAGGTAAAATACGGAACGAGGAAACGGAAACTACTATGGAATAAGCGAATAAAATCTGATATGCACCTATTAAACGCTCATTATCTTTTTTATAACAAAAGCATACATTTTACAGGTATTTTATTTTTTGTATAGAATCATTATCTTTGTACGGAAACTAATTATTTATACCCAATGAAAAATACATGTGTTTTTCTCACTATTTGTGCTCTATTCGCAGGTTGTCAGTCAAACAAAAAACAATATTACGAAAAACATCTCGTTTTTCCCGAAGGCTCGACAATCGAACAAAAAGTCGAAATGGCAGCACACCTGACACCTACACCTCAACAACTAGCATGGCAACAGTCGGAACTGACCGCATTTCTACACTTCGGTATAAACACCTTTACCAATCGGGAATGGGGAGACGGGAAGGAAGATCCCAAACTTTTTAACCCCACTCAGTTAGATGCCGAACAATGGGTAAAAACGCTGAAAGATGCCGGATTTAAAATGGCGATTCTCACAGCCAAACATCACGACGGTTTTTGTTTATGGCCCACTGCTACAACCAGTCACTCGGTCGCTTCATCACCCTGGAAAGATGGAAAAGGCGATGTAGTCAAAGAGATGAAAGAGGCTTGCGACAAATATGGTCTCAAATTCGGTGTTTACCTATCTCCGTGGGACAGAAACGCATCTTGCTATGGAAACTCGCCCGAATACAATAAATTTTTCATCGAACAACTTACCGAGTTGCTCTCAAACTACGGAGAGATACACGAAGTTTGGTTCGACGGTGCTTGCGGTGAAGGTCCTAATGGTAAAAAACAAGAATATGACTGGGATCAGTTCTATAAAACCATACAAAAGTTACAACCCAACGCTGTCATGGCTATCATGGGAGACGACGTAAGATGGGTAGGAAACGAAAAAGGATATGGGCGGGAAACCGAATGGAGCGCAACGGCTCTTGTTCCCGGTATATATTCCCGTTCAGACAGTATTAACACCGTATTAGGTTTAAAAAACAAATCGGAAGACCTCGGCAGTCGAGCCCTTTTAGAACAAGCGACCGAATTATTTTGGTACCCGTCGGAAGTCGATGTATCGATTCGTCCGGGCTGGTTCTATCATCGGGAAGAAGACGATAAGGTAAAATCGCTTTCTACATTGGTGGACATCTATTTCAAATCGGTAGGATACAATTCTGTTTTACTGCTCAATATTCCTCCCGACACAAGGGGGTTGATTCATGAAAACGACGCCAAACGGCTGCAAGAACTGGCTCAATATATAAGCCATACATTTGCAACCGATTATGGAAAAACTTCTCACGAAAAAATTACCGGGAAAGAGGGCGATTCCTTCGAGATAAATATAACGGCTACGACTCCCGTGAATACACTCTTACTGCAAGAGGATATACAGAACGGACAACGAATTGAAGCATTTACCGTAGAGGCTTCGATAAACGGAGTATGGGAAAAAATCTCCGAAGGCACAACAATAGGATATAAACGACTGGTGAGATTCGACGATGTTATCGCCGACAAATTAAGAGTGACTATTAATCGGACAAGAGCCGATTTCTCCATATTACGAACCGGAATATTCTATGCAAACCCTATTATAGAAAAATCAGAAGAAGCACAAAATTCGGTTTTCACTCCCCAAGAGTGTCTTATCGGAGATAAAGAAGCAGTAGAAGCTATTGACAAAAAAATCGAGACTGCTATTTACAGCGACGGTCTTTCTCCTATCCTCATCGATCTCGGAAAAATACGAAGCATAAAAGGGTTCTGTTACACACCGGTACAAGAAGGGAATACCGATGGGACTATTTTCCACTATAATTTGTATCAAAGTAACGACGGAAAAGAATGGAAAGGCATTATACTTAACGGTGAATTCAGCAACATAAAGAACAATCCTATTCCTCAATTCGTCACATTCGGGAAAGTCTTGGAAACAAGATACCTGAAATTAGAACCCATCGAAGAGATAAACGGAAACCAAAAGACCTCTATCGCTGAGTTTAGTGTGGTAATACCGTAAAAACAACCGATCATATATAGAAAACCGCCCGATAATATAAAATCGGGCGGTTTTTATATTACATGAAAATACTCCAAAGCTCGTTTTATACCATCGTCATCGACAGTAGTTGTCACATAATCGGCTACCTTTTTTAGCGAATCTCCGGCATTACCCATAGCGACACCAATACCCGCAACTTTCAACATATTGGTATCGTTTCCTCCATCGCCAAACGCCATTACTTCGCTTATGGAAAAACCACAATATTTTGCAACCGATTTCACCCCCTCTCCTTTATCTACTCCCTTAGCGGTTACATCGGCAAAAGCAGGATACCACCGACTGGACTCACAAGAAGATAAACAAGGCATAATTTCTGCCTCTTCCTCGGCTGTAATAATCGGTGTCATCTGTATAATGCGTTGTTGTAAAAGAGTACTCAAAGAGATATTACCGGAGATATCGTTCAAATCGAGCAACCGATGGAAAAATTCTTCGATTTCCCGAGTCGTGTTATAGACCAGAACTGCCGATTCTCCCACCAATATACACGGGAATTTCCGCTCATCGGAAAATTTCATCATTGCACAAACATCTTCTTTGGGAATTGTATGGCAAGCGATTACCTTATCTCCGACCAATATATAAGCACCATTCGTAGTAATATATCCATCAATAAGGCTTTTGATATCATCGAGATTATTGATATAAGTCAAAGGTCGTCCCGTAGAGATAAAGATTTTCAATCCTTTCTTTTTAGCTTTCTCCAACGATTCTACCGTAGAACGAGGAATACGATGAGTATGAAAACTCACAAGCGTACCGTCAATATCGAAAAACAGGGCTTTAATCATTCTTTCTTTTTTATAATGCAAAGATAGTCGAAACAAATTTACATCATACCAACTTCCTACCATTTATCACCATGAAAAAATCCGCCTATTGGTTAGGCGGATTTTCCCAAAAACAACATCAAATAACTTATATAACGAAGTAATCACTCCTCACGGCTATAAATAGAATCTTTTATATCATTGATATCCACAAATTTATTCACTATGGCATAGATCGTCAATCCAGCCGGACTATGTATTTGCAATTTCCCTGCGATGTTTCTCCTATGGGTTATGACTGTATGGGCAGACAAACACAATTTTTCAGCGATCTGCTTATTGGTCATTCCTTTCACAACGCCTATAATAATCTCTTTTTCTCTCTCGGTGAGCGGTTCTTGTCGTTCTTCTTTTTCAGAAGAAGTCTGCACCATCGATTCAAACGTTTCCTTAATCTGCTCTGCCGAATCGTACACCGAGATGACTCCATCATACATTTTTAAAACCGAAGCATCTGCCAAAGAATGCTGTAAAGCAATGCATTTCAATGAGAGACCTTCAAGGCTCTTCTTAAATTGTATAATAGACGATATACCTGCCAATCCCGGATCTATAATCAATATATCTGGCCTACGCCACGACAATAATGCTGGGAGCTGCTGCATATCGGCAACTTCGGCCGCTTCGATATTGAGAGTCGACAGTTTTTTCAACACAGTCAATAATCCCTTACGGATAATCAATGAAGGTTCTGCTATGACGACTTTTAATACAGGCTTCATTTTTTTCTTTCTATATTATATTCCAGCTTTTGAATGACCGGAATAAAAAGATAATCCTCTATATAATTATGCGAAGCTAAATCTTGTTCGCATGTAAATATATCGAACAACACGCTATTCAGCTCATTACTACTCGATGCCGGATAATATTTTATCAATATATTTTTCAGTTCGGTCAATTTCGCTTCAACCTGATCGTGTCGTTTTCGAAATATCGCAATACTGTACATATCGGGCTTTACACCTGCCAATAAAGAGTTTACATAAGGAAAAACAGTACTCTCTTCATACCGCATGTGTTTCTGAACCTCGGCTACATACTCATCGAAAAACCGGAGAATTGCAATAGAAATATCTTTCTCTCCTCCATCTATCGCATTCAATAGATTACAACGAATAGCCGGTAATCTGAAATTCAGAAAATAGTCGTGAGAATTATGTAAATACTCCAATAAAGCCCCGGTAGATATAACATTTTTATAGTCATCGACATCACCCTCGTCTAACAATAAATTAACTACGGCCAAAAATGTTTCGGTATGTACGCCATTTTCCCGACAAACCTCCCCGATACTTTTATCGCCGAAACCCAACGCGATGCCGAAACGGCTCATGACTAACAACACAGGGTAATTGTCACAAACCAAATCGCTCATTCGGTTATTCTGATTATATGCTCCGAGTTTATACATCTTTTTTTCTTTTACTTTTTTGTATCATTGAAATACAAATATAACCAAAGGTGAGCGCAAAGGCAAACGGAAACCTCATTTCCGATTTGACTCTGCCGAACCGCATCCTATATTCTACAAATATAGCGAAATATCATTGTTTCGACATGACAAAGGAACAGCATTCCCAAGAGTTATACAATCCCCTTTTTAGGTGAAATAAGTGCTTTGCCATACCTAATTGTTGTTACTGTATATCATTATGCCATAAATATAAACATTTAGCCCCCTAAATTTGTCCACCCAAATAAAATCGAACTATGGTAAAAATTCTTTTAGACAACGGGCACGGATACGACACACCAGGAAAGAGGTCTCCTATATGGCCCGACGGTAGTCAACTATTCGAATGGGAGTTTAACCGCGACATCGTATCCCGAATAGAAATTCTATTGAAAAAGGCCGGTATCTCTTGTGTCCGATTAGTACCCGAAAAAGAAGATATTTCTTTATCGGAACGCTGCAAACGGGCCAATACGATCGCCAAACAAAGTGATTGTTTACTTATCTCTATCCATGCGAATGCCGGTGGAGGAAGCGGTGGAGAAGTGTTTACCTATTCAGGTAGTCACAAAAGCAAATCATACGCCGAAATATTTCGAGACCTCTGGAAAAATCATTTTCCCGAACTTCGTTTTCGAGGTTGTAAAGAAGAGAATTTCTGTATATTAAGAGAATCTGTTTGCCCCGCGCTTCTCACCGAAAACCTTTTTATGGATAACTACGCAGATTGCAAAATACTTCTATCGAAATGCGGACGAGAAAAAATAGCCCGTTGGCACGCAGAATCTATTCAAACAATTTTGAAGCGATTTTATCAACTCGGGTAAACTTTTTATTGCTTCAACATGTTATAGGGAAAAACCAATATATAACGATATGAAAAAATTTGTTTTTACATTATTCGCCGTGGCAGCTCTTATCGCTTGCCAGTCAAACAATAAACAAAATCAGATGACCGGCGAAGGCGAAGCCGTAGAAATCGTAGGAACCGACTCGACCGGGCTGGTAGATGTATTCGCTTATGAAGGTACAGTACCGACAGCTTCCGGGAAAAAAGACAGTATGGACTACTTGGTAATCATTACCCAAAAGATAGACAGTGTCAATGGCGTATACCAAATGACAACAACCTATATAACAGCCGATGGGAAAAGCGGAAAAAAAATAAACAGTAAAGGGAAAAAGCTATCACATAAAGGGACTAAAAAAGATAAAGCAGCCAAAGTTTACAAGCTAGTCCCCGACAGCGGCTCGAATCAAACCGTCAATTTGTGGGTAGAGAGCGATACAACGGTCGTTATTCTTGACGACCAAATGAATACCCCTGCTAAACCAGAGCATTACAGATTAAAAACCGTTAAGAATAAAAAGTAAAATACGATGTTTTAGGCTTATAGAGAAGAAGGAATGAAGTTTATTATTTGTAAAACTTTATTCCTTCTTCTCTATAAATCAAAAAAATGAATCACCGCTAAATCTTTGTCTAACCACTTCATACATCATGACGCCCGCTGCCACAGAAACATTGAGCGAACCGATGTTCCCAACCTGAGGGATAGCCACCATCTCGTCGCACAAACGTAAATTATCGGCATCGACCCCTGTATCCTCAGCGCCCATAACCACTGCTACGGGGACCGTATAATCCACCCGTGTGTAATTCATAACAGCCTTCTCAGAAGCAGCGACCACTTTAATCCCGCTATCTTTCAAATAACGAATAGCACTATGTATCGAGCGCTCCCGACAAACAGGGATATGCAACAAAGCTCCCGCCGAAGTTTTTACCGCATCGGCATTCACACTGACACTTCCCCGTTCGGGTAACACAATAGCATCTACGCCTGTACATTCACACGTTCGAGCAATCGCTCCAAAATTACGTACATCGGTAATTCCATCGAGAAGAACAATGAATGGAACCTTCCCCTCCTCGAACAAAGAAGGGATTATATCTCCCAACCGCTGATACGACACCGCCGAAATAAAAGCGATCACTCCTTGATGATTTTTGCGGGTAATCCGGTTCAATCGTTCGACCGGTACACGCTGAACGAAAAATCCACGACCTTTTATCAAATCGAAAAGTTCTTTCGCCAAATCGCCTTGAAGGTCTTTTTTTACCAAAATCTTATCTATTTCCTTTCCGGCTTCCACTGCTTCTATTACAGCTCGGATGCCAAAAATCATTTCATTTTTTTCCATCTTTCAAGTCATTACGTTTCAATAATTCACGAGCATTATCCAAAGCCGCAGCTGTCAAAGAGGAACCACTCAGCATACGAGCGATTTCCTCGATCCTCTCTTTTTCCGATAACTTAATCAAATAAGTGGCTGTCGATGTTTCCGTATCACTTTTATAAACCCGATAATGCGTTTGTCCCAGAGAAGCGACCTGCGGCAGATGAGTGATACTGATCACCTGCATGCACTCGGCCATCTCCCTCATAATTCCGGCCATCTTATCGGCAATCTCTCCCGACACACCCGTATCGACCTCGTCAAAAACAATCGAGGGTAATGCCATAGCATGAGCAATGAGAGCTTTCAACGAAAGCATCAATCTCGATATTTCTCCACCAGAAGCGACCTCGGATACCGATTGTAACGGTTGATTTTTATTGGCAGAAAACAAAAAACGAATAATATCACCTCCATTTTCGTCATATTGCTGACGAGGAGAAATTTCTATTTCGAACCGCAGATGCGGCATCCCCAAAGGTTTCACCCTTTCAGTCAACGTTCGGGATATTTGATCGGCAGCTTTTCTCCGTTCCGACGAAAGTTTGCCGACAAGCTCACTCACCCTTCTCTCCTGCACCTCGATTTTTCTCCTTAGCTCCGACAGTTCCTCATCGAAATTTTCGATACGGGTCAACTTATCGGCAAAAGAATCTCTCAGAGCCAACAATTCAACGGTCGTACTCACCCTATGCTTCTGCTGCAAAGAGTAGTAAATATCCAGACGATTTTCAACCCAAGACAATCGATCGGGATCTACACTCAGGCTATCTTGGGAATGATCGACCGACGAAGCAATATCTTTCAAATCGATATAATCCGATTCAATCCGTCCCACCAACTCATCGATTTCGGGGTATAACCGGGAGAGAGATTTCATTTTGGACAATGCTGCATTCAGGAGAGGAACAACACCAGTCTCTTCTTCATGCAAATATCCCTGAATAACCGCCAACTCGCCCTTTATTTCCTCGACATGTTGCAACGTTTGCTGCTCTACCTCCAATTCTTCTTGCTCTCCTTCTTTCAATTGTGCCTCCTCTAACTGGGACAACTGATACCGCAAATAATCTTCTTCTTCCCTACCCGATCGATTTTCATCTTGTAATCGAGCATATTCTCTCAATAATTCATGCCACGAACGATACTCCCGTTGATAATCGGACAATAAACTAAAATTTCCGGCCATCGTATCGACGACACGTAACTGAAAATGAGAATCGGCCAACAAAAGATTCTGATGCTGAGAATGTATATCGATAAGCTGTTCTCCTAATGATTTCAACTGAGTCACAGAAACCGGCGTATCATTGATAAAAGCCCTCGACTTGCCCGACGGAAGAATCTCTCTTCTCAAAATACACTCCTTAGCATCATAGTCCAGTTCGTTCTCTTCAAAAAAAGATTGCAGATGATACGACGATATATCGAAAAGACCTTCTATTACCGACTTTTCATCGGTACGTTTCAATGATTTCAAATCGGCACGCTGCCCCAGTATCAACGACAATGCACCTAATATGATAGATTTACCGGCCCCCGTTTCACCTGTTATCACCGAAAAACCCGAGTTAAATTCAATATTGAGTTCATCGATAAGCGTATAATTGCGAATACTCAATTTCTTGATCATAGTAACTACACTTTATCTTTCCGTCTGACGTATTTTCTCGAGTATCGTATTCTCGGTAGGATAGATACCACTCAACGTTTCATATACCGATTCTTTTTCCGAAACCGGAGCTTTTGAATACACATTTACCAACTCATCGAGTTTTGCATCTTTAAATAAAGGAATGAGTACCGACATCGGTGCAGCTTCGTATACTTTCTGTAATTGCTGTATAGCATCGGTTATTTTTGCCCGTCCTTTATCTACACTCAAAGCCATTTCGTCCAAACCGCCTCGATGATAGTCATACCATAACTGTCGAAATCCGGCAGTGCCCTGCTCGATAAACGCCGATAATAAAGCATGGCGATTACGGGTATCTTCAAAAGCCTTCCACCCGGCTTCCATAGAAGATTGTCCAAGATTCACCACTTGATGTGCCAATTCGTAGAATGGAGTTCCCCCCATAGGCGAGAAACTGTCGAAATCGACTCCGAGAATCATGTAAACATAAAAATTGATAACAGCCGTGAGATTACTCTCTATACTTGTCTCGGAAAATACAAGCGGTTCGTATTGCTGATAATTGAACTCTACTTTGGTATCTTTGAAATTGATGAGTGTCGTCGTATAGGAACTGTTATATACCGGACGCCGCGATTGCACTTGCAACTCGCAGACAAACCGATTATCGGTATATTCCTTAACGGTAAAAAGCATGGAACAATCTATCCGTTCGACCGGCGAAATTTGGGCCGTAGACCATTTTCTATCGTTAATATACTCGGTTATAGCTTCCTTTAAAGTCGTAAACACCTCTTTATTCGTGCCCTGTATCTGGTCACTATTCACCTCTACACGACAATTCAACTCCTGTGCAGCTGACAGGAAAGGAAGGAGGAGAAGTAAAAAATACAAGACATTTCTTTTCATATCATCTCTCTTATCCAAGACACTCAAATGGAGGAGTTTCTACCGTTTAAGATTCAACGATCCTCCGACACATAACGGCCGATAATATCGACAATATCGGCAGCAACCTCGATCTTGGGCTTACACGGAATCTCCATCGGTTCTCCCTGCTTACCGATAACAGTTACTTTATTCGTATCACACTGAAATCCCGCACCCGCATCCCGCAATGAATTCAAAACGATAAAATCAAGATTCTTTTTCTCCATCTTCAAACGGGCATTCATTTCCTCGTCATTGGTTTCGAGAGCAAAACCCACCAAACACTGTCCGGGTCTTTTTCTTCGTCCCAACTCTGCCGCTATATCGGGATTCGGTCGAAGCCGAAGAATCCGGTCTTCCCCTGTTCGTTTCAATTTCACATCGCTTACCGTTTCGGGAGCATAATCGGCGACGGCCGCACACATAATCGCTATATCCGACCGGTCGTACTCGGATAGCACAGCCCTATACATTTCTTCGGCAGACTCGACATCGATACGGTCGATCGATGAATGATTCGTTTTCAGACTCACCGGGCCAGCAACCAACATAACTTCGGCTCCCGCCTCGGCACAGGCTTCTGCAAGGGCAAATCCCATTTTCCCGGACGAGTAGTTACCGATAAAACGCACCGGATCGATTTTCTCGTAAGTAGGTCCCGCTGTAATCAAGACTTTTTTCCCGGAAAGCGGCTTAGAAATTTCAAAAAAACGATCGAGTATTTCGACTATCTTCTCGGGTTCTTCCATACGTCCTTTGCCGGTAAGATGACTGGCTAACTCACCGGTAGCCGGTTCTATGATATGATTTCCATATGACCTCAACATATCCAAATTACGTTGTGTCGAAGCATGGGCATACATATCCAAATCCATTGCCGGAGCCACAAAAACAGGAGCTTTACAAGACAGATAAGTCGTAACAAGCATATTATCGGCTATCCCGTTGGCCATCTTACCGATTGTCGCAGCCGTGGCCGGTGCAATGAGCAAAGCATCTGCCCAAAGCCCCAAATCGACGTGGCTATGCCATTCGCCGGTATTGGCCGTAAAAAACTCACTAACCACAGGCTTGCCGCTCAGCGAAGACAAGGTAACCGGCGTAATGAATTCTTTCCCCGAGGGAGTCATTACCACTTGTACTTCGGCTCCCCGCTTTATCAGCAGACGCAGTAAATAGGCTGCTTTATACGCGGCTATACTACCCGTAATACCCAATATGATATGTTTTCCTTTCAACATCGTTGAAGCTCTATTTTTTACGCAATTTAGAAACGCCGGCGTGCGCGAGTATATATTTCAGTTATGACGTTTTTCGTATTCAACGGGAAATCACCCTGCATCATCCAACTGTAATAACTCGGTTCTAATTGGAAAACTTCCTCGACGGAACGCCCTTTGTATTTCCCGAAATTAAATACAGCCACATCGTACTCATTAAGAATAATACGCCCTGCGAAATCTACATTTCTATTTTGAGTCGAAAACGATACCCACGAGTCTATATCGTTCGTGAGATACTTTCCTTCATACTCTTCTTTCATCTCCTCCGTATAACGGTCGAGCTGAGCCTTAAACACCTCATAAGTCGCCCGCGTATCGGCCAAAGCCGAATGGGCATCGACCAACGGCGCTCCACAATAGAATTTGTAAGCGGCTTTTAACGTGCGAGGCTCCATGATATGATAGATAGTTTGTACATCGACAAACTTCCTTTTCGATATATCGAGATTGACCCCGGCTCTCAACAACTCTTCTATAAGTAGAGGAACATCAAAACGATTGGAGTTAAATCCGGCAATATCGGCTCCCTCGAACACCTTCGCAATATTCCGCGCCACATCTTTGAACAACGGCTTATCGGCCACCATTTCGTCTGTAATATGGTGAACGGCCGTCGAAGCCGGAGGAATGGGCATTCCCGGATTGATATAAATATCTTTTTCTTCTGTTTTTCCGTTCGGAAACACCTTTACATAAGCCAACTCTATAATTCGGTCGGTCGTTATATTCGTTCCGGTCGTTTCCAAGTCGAAAAAGACAAGCGGATTCTTTAAGTTCAAATTCATTTTCTGTTATTCAATCGCTTAGAATTTATTAAAAATCGCTGAGCATCATCGGCATTAACAGCATCAACAAATCTTCATTTTCTTTATTTTCCAGCGGTAGGATCACCCCGGCGCGAGTCGGATCCGAAAGTTCTACGAGTACCTCGGTCGCCGATATATTATTCAAGATTTCTATCAAAAACGAAGCTTTAAATCCAATAGTCAAATCGTCGCCGGTATAATTGCATGCCACTTTTTCCTCTGCCGAAATCGAGTAGTCCTTATTCTCGGTAGATACGACCAACTCCCCGTTTTTCAGTTGTAATTTAGCCAATCCCAAAGCAGCATCGGCAAATACGGATACACGACGCAAGACGTTGACAAACAAAGCGCGGTCGATAATTAAACGATTGGGATTATTCGTCGGAATAACCGAGTTGTAATTGGGATAATTACCCTCGATAAGCCGGCAATTCAAAACAAAATCCGAAAGTTTGAAACATGCATTTTTCGAATCAAAAGCCAACTCTACCTTTCCACTCTCTTTCGGGAGTATAGCCTTCAACAAATTGGCCGGTTTTTTCGGTAGTATAAACGCTGCCCGTACACCGGGGGCAATGCCCTGATTTTTGAACCGAACCAGTTTGTGTGTATCGGAAGCGACGAAAGAAACGCTATCTTCAAAAATATCCATGAATATACCATTCATAATTGGCCGAAGTTCGTCCTCGGCAGTAGCGAACAACGTGCAACCTATACCGTTAAGTAATTGTTGAGCTTCGACAGAAAACGATACCGCAGAAGAATCCATCGGCATTTTGGTAGGATACTCGTCACCATTCACCCCGATAAAGTTATAGCGTCCGTTCTGGAAGTAGAGGAATATTTCCAAATTATTGTCATCGATCTCAAACGTCAATGGTTGATCGGGCAACTCTTTCAACGGTTCGAGCAATATTTTCGCATTGACAGCAAAAACACCCTCTCCCTCGGCTTCCATTACATCGATAGCCGTAGTCATAGTTGTCTCCTGATCCGATGCCGTCATAGACAATCGAGTTCCTTCGAGACGAAATAAAAAGTTGTCGAGAATAGCCATCGAGTTTTTCGAGTTAATTACTCGGCTAATAGTTTGCAAATGCGATAGCAACAGCGTGCTGGATACGATAAATTTCATAAATATATCTTTTTATTTATTTGTTTCACTACATTCTCTCGATAGCTCTTTCACTGACTATCAAGCCCGAACAAAGCAACCTACTCGGTACTTTGCCCTCATATCTTTAACGAACAAATGTAATGAAAATTTTTTTCTCTACCGACTAATTCGACAGAATAAATAAAGAAGTTATCAACAGACAATGACGACAAGATTGCCTCCTCCCGGTTTTTCCTCGAAACGTATTCATTTCTCGAATATTATTTTTATATTTGGCTTTACGCTCACTTATTCGTTATATTTGTAGAATATAAGATGAATCAAAAGAATATAAGTATTATTTGTATAGCTTTATGCCTAATTCTGATAGGAAGCTATATCCTCCGGCAAAATTACCTGCTCGAAAAAGCATATAAAACGGCCGGTATATATGATTATATTCCCGCAGAAGAAAGTAAAATAATTCTTGAAATAGAGCAAATATCGCAAATCGACTCCATTACATCTCGTTTACCCATTTTACGACGAGTATTCCCTACCCTATCGTTATGGCAGGAAATACTTTCTTCGGCCCGATTACCCGAAACCAGCGCTATAACCATCTCTTTTTCGGAAACAGGGGAAGCTGCGATCTGGTACTGCATGCCCCGACAGAAACAAAAAAATCTAAAAAAGATACTACCCCGGCTAATATCGAATAATTACCGCCCCGTTTGCGAAACCAAAGGTTCGATTACTGTCAACCACTACGCTCTGCACAACGGTTCTTTTTTGCATGTGCTTTTTGCTCCGGGCGTCACTGCTATCTCTTTCGAATCTTCTTTATTCCGGGAAGCCCAACGAACCGTAGACAAATTAAGCCGACGAGAACAATTCACACGCACACGCCAAACTCTCGATTCCCAAGCTGCGGCAAGACTTTTGCGGCAAATACCAGAAAATTCGTATCGCAACTCAGGTAGATGGCAAGGGGAAAATATCTACTTGTTCGAAAAGAAAGCCGACAAGAAAGTAGCAACCTTCTCCAATGACTCAACCGCAACAGCAGCTACAACCACATCACTCTCTGAAACTACAAAATAACGGAATGAATCGACTGAGCCGAGTTTTTCTTATCCCCCTCACAACTCTTGTCTGTACCAAGATATTGATTTTATCTTTATTTTATGAACAGTACCCTCACCAATTTCAACGGAGCTCGAATAATAATAAAAAAGAGGCCGGCAATCTACGAGATAACCGACCTCTTATAGTGTCCGAGATGAGATTCGAACTCACACGAGCCAACGCCCACTACCCCCTCAAAGTAGCGTGTCTACCAATTCCACCACCCGGACAGTATTACAGTATCTATTAGAAGGTGCCCAGAACAGGACTCGAACCTGCATGCCTCTCGACACACGCACCTGAAACGTGCGCGTCTACCAATTCCGCCACCTGGGCATATACCACCGAAAGATACCGATGGAGCGAAAAACGGGACTCGAACCCGCGACCCCAACCTTGGCAAGGTTGTGCTCTACCAACTGAGCTATTTTCGCCTTTCAAAATTTCAATTTATTCTTCTGGAACGCTATCCAAATCGAGAGCGAAAAACGGGACTCGAACCCGCGACCCCAACCTTGGCAAGGTTGTGCTCTACCAACTGAGCTATTTTCGCAATTGCGAGTGCAAAGATAGTTTTACTTTTCGGTTTATGCAAATGGTTTACTAATTTTTTTCATCGGACAAGCTCCTACAAAACAATTAGCTTTTGAATCATAGAAAGTTATTATCCGATAGAATTTTTCCCGATAAGCGAATAAAATTCTCGTCTCCACTCTTCCTGTTCGAATTTACCACTACTATCGTATGTAACCGTAACAGCTCCTTGCTTCTCGACTCCTCGCATCTGCATACAAAGGTGGCGGGCTTCTACGACGACCATCACACCCTCGGTAGAAAGCGTATCGGTAAGGCTTTGACAAATCTGTGCCGTAAGACGCTCCTGCACCTGAAAACGCCGGGCAAACACTTCGACCAAACGAGCCACTTTACTCAAACCGACAATACCGCCAGACGGGATATATCCGACATGGACTTTCCCGAAAAAGGGAAGTAAATGATGTTCACAAAAAGAATAAAACTCAATGTCGCGTACTACTACAATGCGAGATCCCGTATGCTCAAATACTGCCGATGATATAATTTCCTGCGCCGATTGACGGTATCCTCTCGTTAATTGCATCATCGCTTTCGCCGTACGTTCGGGAGTCTTGCGTAATCCCTCACGGTCAGGATCATCGCCCAACAAAGAAATAATAGCTCGATAGTGCTCGGCCAATTCTTTACAAATGCGGCGTTGCTCCTCCGAGACCCAAACAGACTGTTCTTCCTCCATCGCTCAAAGTTATTCTGTAAATCCCTGATGTATCTGTATATGTATTTTGTCCCGAACGACACGCATCTCCCGTGCCATTTGGGGAAACTCTTTCTTTAATTGTATCAACGCATTTCCGGCTTCCTCATACGAACGAAAATCGCCCACTCTCAATCGCCAAAACGGAGACGTAAAAGTCACGTATGTTTCCAATTCGGGAAAAGCCTGTTGAATAAGTCCCTCTTTATATAAGGCATTATTTTTAGCCGTACGATAGTCATTATCGGAAAATACTTGTATACGAAATCCCGAGGACTGGGCATAACCTTTATTTCCGTCGTACTTTATCACCCCTTCTGCCCGACTTACACGCTTAGCCAACTGAGCCGGTTGTACGACCTTGACTTTACCACCCGTCTCGGGTCGTTCGAGATATTGAACGATCGAGGTATCCATAACGGCAATTTGAGCTTGCGCCCCATTCGTTAAACCAATCATGGACAACAGCAAAATAAAAAAAAGAGACTTGCGCATAACCAACGTTTTCATTCAAAATAGTAAGGCTGCAAAAATAAGTATTTATTCTTACTTTTGCAGCCTTTATAAAGTCTATTTTATCAGAATGCAGTAATAATGCCCATAAATGAATCGGCTTTCAAAGCAGCACCACCGATAAGACCACCATCTACATCGGGTTTAGCGAACAACTCGGCTGCATTGCTCGGCTTACAGCTTCCACCATAAAGGATCGAAGTATTCTCTGCCACTTCTTTTCCATACTTATCGGCAATGGTCTTACGGATAAAAGCATGTATTTCTTGAGCTTGGTCGGCAGTTGCAGTCTTTCCTGTACCGATCGCCCAAACCGGCTCATAAGCTAAAATGATTTTTCCGAAATCCTCAGCAGAAAGGTTGAATAAAGATTCTTCCACCTGAGCTTTCACGACATCGAAATGTTTTCCGGCTTCACGTTCTTCCAAAACTTCCCCGATACAAAAAATAGGAGTCAGCCCATTAGCCAAAGCCAAAAGAACTTTTTCTTTTAAGATTTCGGGAGTTTCGTGATAATATGCACGACGTTCGGAGTGACCGAGAATAACATATTGAGCACCCGTCGATGCCACCATCTTGGCAGAAACCTCTCCTGTATAAGCACCTTCCGTTCTATCGGCACAATTTTCAGCACCTACCCCGATACGTTTGGTATCTATGGCATTGACCACCGACACTAAATGAGTAAACGGAGTAGCGATGATAACATCGCACTTAGTAGATACCCCTGCCAAAGCGGCATCTATTTCCTTAGCCAATGCTACTCCTTCTTGAAGAGTAGTATTCATTTTCCAGTTTCCTGCAACAATGTTTTTTCTCATAACAAATAAATTTTTATTGGTTAAAACTATACATTATTTTCCTTCTATTATATTATTTTCATTCTCTTTCTTCTTTCGACGATGGGCATCCCGCCACTGCCGTACGCGTCCGATTATCATCGCCACGGTTTTCTCGGTCAACAACAAAAAGAGCATCGGCACGGCATATAACAAAACGATAAACCATATCCGTCTTTCCGGTCGATAAATTTCCGGCTGACCGTATGTAAGCTTATCCAGCGGCTGAACCAACAAAGTCTCATCGGGCAATTGTGAAGGAGAAGTTTTTCGTAATATCGTCCCCCCCTTCAATAACAGCACACACGGATTTCCTCTCGCAATAGTGCGGATAACCGTTTTATCCATAAAATAGAACGGATATTCTGCCCCTGTATTTTCTTGCCAAGCCTCTACACCCTGCGGGGTAGAAGCCGTAACGCAAGCAAACTCATATCCACGCTCGACACAATAATCATAAAGCTCGTTAATTCGGTCGACCTCACTATCATCGGCAGTTTCAAGATCTGGCGAAAGCAATAGAATACGATAGTTCTCGTCATAAATAATATCCTCGGTTATATCAGTCGCTCCACGATAGATAGTAAAATCCTCGATTATCGGTGTTACGGATTCCTGTCCCGAAACTGTCTTTTCATACCTATCTACAAATACCCACCCCTCTTCTTCCGAAGGCAGATTATCAATTAAAAACTCCTTCCTCTCGCCGTTCTTTTCATAAATGAACACAAATTCACGCTCCGGCTCTTCGACAGCTAATGCTTCCGGTATATTTACGCCTATTTTATAAGGCCGAAAATCGAGATAGGGCTGATAATACGTACCAATATAAACAAAAAAGAAGACAAACAACAGCGAATACAATCCGGTGAGCCATTGCACCTGCTGATTATACAAAGCTCTCAAAGAGGTATTCCGGTAAACTAAAAACAATACGATAATCAATAGCAATACATTTTTGAAAAATGTAGCCCAGTTACTTAGATGAACCGCATCCCCGAAACAACCACAATCGGATATAGGATTGACTATTGCCAAATAAAGAGTGACAGGAGTCATCACACAAAGAAAAATAAAGATCAGCCGAGGGGTAGACTTACGATAAGATCCAAACAACAGATGTACTCCTAACACAAACTCGATGACAGAAAGAGCCACCGAAAAAAGCATGGCAAAAGAAGAAAGGAAATCGAGATGAAACGCCGAAAAATAATCCTGAAACTTATAAACCGTGCCATAGGGATCGATAGCCTTCACAAACCCCGAAAACACAAACGTTCCGCCTACGATCAAGCGAGATAGAAAAACAAGCCATTGAATCAAAGAAGATTTCCTGTTATCTTTAATCGTCTTGTTCGCCATATTCTATTTTTATAAGACCAAACAATGAATAGTTAATCATATCCATATAGTTGGCATCGACCCCTTCCGAGACAAGAGTTTTACCATTGTTATTCTCTATTTGCTTAGTCCGACAAATCTTTGTCAATATCAAATCGGTGTATGAACTGATGCGCATACTTCTCCAAGCCTCGTCGTAATCATGATTTTTAGCATACATCAACTCCTTTGTTTCCGTCATGTATTTGTCATACAAATCCAAAGCCCTCTCGACAGTTATATCCTCCGAATCGGAATATCCGAGATGCAATTGAATTAATCCTATAATACCATAGTTAACAATTCCAATTAGTTCCGAACGGATACCCTCATCTATTTTGCTTTCGCCTTTCGTCTCTATACTTCTTATACGTTTTGCCTTAATAAAGATTTGGTCGGTGACCGACTGCGGACGCATAATCCGCCATGAAGCGCCATAATCTTTCAGCTTCTTGACGAATAAATCCCTGCAAATAGAGATAACGTGTTCGAACTGTGCAATAGTATCTGCCATGATAAATGTATTTTCAAAGATAGCAACCGACTACATGCAAAGGTGAAAATATACCCGCTTTACACAAAGCCCAACTACTTCCGACTTTCGCATACAAAGATACAATTTTATTCTAAATACTTGTATTCAAATAACGATCGATATTCTCATCAAAATAATCGGCAACCCAATACGCAATATTTGAAATACACAAGACAAGAAGACAATACGGCTTTATCGTACAACTTTATTAAAAAATATAGGTAGCGATAAAGTCATATACAAACATTATTGATTGTCATCGAGTTCACACCAGCAGTAAAGTCAATATGAAGTTTACACTGTACGATAAAAATTAATCATCATACCGCAAATATACAGACATTCAAATATGTCATAAGAGACAATATTAAGGGTTGATATTTTCATAAACCTTTATTCCAAGATCATTTGCAATTTTTCTATTTTTAGGGGAGAGTTTTCCTCCTATAACAAGAAAGATTTCTGCATCTTTATAATCTCCGAATATAATAGACTCTGCTTCAAGAACAGCCTTATATTTTACACACTGAAAGATACCACGTGTTACATCATCTTCGGGTGAAAATTTCGGCTTTACTTCAACTGCTACATTTTCTGCTTTAAAGAAAACATCAAGACGATCGCCTGATAATAGAATATGCTCTGTTTCGCCCTTAGATATTATTTTATGTTTTAGAACGCTGGGGTTGGAAGCAATAAAATTTTTGAGAGCTTTGTGTTCTTCCCCCTCGCCACCAAATCCACCTGAAAAAGCCTTGCTAATATCGGAAGTTTCTTCATCAGTAATCACACATTCTTTTAGCCCAAGCATATGCAATACCCAATCCCAATTCTTGTAAGTGGTAGCCCTGAGGTTTTTCTGAGACTTGATTTCTTCTTTTTTTTCATAACTTTTACCCTCGTAACCATTTAGGACCCAAGAAAGCCCATCGGATGGAATACCTTGGCTTTTACTATTGACCAAGAGGTTGGGATTCGGGATATTCTCGTTTTCAGCTTTTCCTAATTTTTCTAGAATAGAATAAACACAGCCCAACGGAAGACCTATACCAGAATATATTTTGTAACCTAAAGCCTCATAAGAAAGGTCACTATAAGTTTTATCAGTAAATCCCCTTTTTGCCCAACCTATAAGGACAGGAAGAATTTTTCGAACATTATCCGCTGTTTTACCGATTTTGTTGTTTTTAGTTTTGCACACCTCATCTATAAGATAGGCATATTTCCCAAAATCGTTCATATTGTTTGCTTTAAAGTGTTGAAGTATTTTACAAAAGTAACTATTTTATTTAGAAATATCAACTCTTTACACTACGTATTACTAAATATCAGAGACAAGAATAACCTTTTGGTTTCAAAATTACGCCTTTCTAAGACGGCTTTTGTAAATTATTCAAACAAACTCAACATTACACTACACCCGCTTACACGAATTTTCCAAATTGAACATAAATACTATTCCCCTAAAACCAAATAAAAAAAGATAATTTTAAACATCATGCAGGCGATAGCTATATCCCCCCCTAATTAAAATGTCATATAATACTAAAAAAGCCCGACTCTATAAAAGTCGGGCTATATAAAGGGTCGTATCAAAGGATGCGATGAAACTCCGAAAGACAGGATTTGAGAGCCTTCGCCCCTTTGTAATCCACCGTGCTAAGCATACCTCGAAAGGCGTGGCCCGCCATTGGAACGAAAAGCTTGTCTCGGCATTTCATAATTTTTGATGAGTTTCCCAATCTACTTTGATACGACCGGGCTTTCTCTTGTCTTTGATACAAAGTTAACCAAATACTTTGAATAAACAAAATATTTTCAATAAAAAAATTAGGGGTTTACCGATTTCGGGCAACCCCTAATTTTTTATATAAAACCACAAATCCCTTTGTCTTATTTTACTTTCTCAACGATAGCTTTGAATGCTTCGGGATTGTTCATTGCCAAATCGGCAAGGACTTTACGATTTATTTCGATTCCTGCTTTATGCAGTGCACCCATTAACTTAGAATAAGACATACCTTCGAGACGTGCAGCCGCATTGATACGTTGAATCCACAACGCACGGAAATTACGCTTATTATTTTTACGGTCACGATAAGCATACGTCAAACCTTTTTCCCAAGTATTTTTGGCAACGGTCCAAACGTTTTTACGAGAACCATAATAACCGCGGGTAAGTTTAAGAATCTTTTTTCTTTTTGCTCTTGAAGCAACGTGATTTACTGATCTTGGCATAGTTTTTTTTCTGTTTTGAATGTTAGCGCTACCGTTCAAGGTAAACTTCAAGCTAAAAACATTCGGTTAATAAAATTTGAAACTACTCTTTTTTTTGAGAAAAATTTTAGAAATCGCCGAAGCTTATTTCATACCCAACAATGCTTTTACATTGTTTACATCAACGGTATTTACCGTTCCCATGTGAGTAAGATTTCTTTTTTGCTTCTTCGTTTTCTTAGTCAAAATGTGACTTTTGAAAGCATGTTTTCTCTTGATTTTTCCTGTTCCGGTAAGGGCGAACCTCTTTTTGGCACCGGAATTAGTTTTAATCTTTGGCATTTTACTAAATTTTAATTTTATAATTGAATGAATAGTTTGTCAAATATCCTATTTATTTTTTCTTCGGGCTTATCATGATGATCATACGCTTACCTTCCAGAACTGGCATCATCTCCACTTTTCCATAGTCTTCCAAATCGTTCGCGAAACGCAACAAGAGCACTTCACCCTGTTCCTTGAACAGAATAGAACGACCCTTAAAAAAGACATAAGCCTTCACTTTTGCTCCTTCGTTCAGAAAACCGATGGCATGTTTCAATTTGAAATTATAATCGTGATCATCGGTTTGAGGTCCGAAACGAATCTCCTTAACAACAATCTTCGTCGACTTAGCTTTCTGCTCTTTCTGACGTTTTTTCTGCTGATAGAGAAACTTTTGATAATCTAAAATCTTACATACCGGCGGCACTGCATTAGGCGAAATTTCTATCAAGTCAAGACCTTGTTCATCAGCCATATGTATAGCTTCTTGTATGGTATATACCCCTTGCTCTACATTGTCACCGACCAAACGAACTTCTTTCGCCCGAATACGTTCATTGACACGATATTGGTCTTTTATATCATTCTTTTTTGCAGGCATAGGCTTGTTTGGCCTATTAGACTGCGGTTGCGGTTGCGGTTTTTTATCCATTCAGACTACCATTCTTTGAGTAATTCTTCTACTTCTGCATTTAAATTTTCGGCAAAGGTAGCAATTTTCATCGAACCTTTATCACCTTCACCCTGTTTTCTTACAGAAACTTCACCATTTTCAGCCTCTTTTTCACCAACAACGAGCAAATAAGGGATTCTTTTCAGTTCGTTATCGCGAATCTTCCGCCCTATCTTTTCATTCCTGTCATCGACAAATGCCCGAATATCCTTCTCGGCCAATTCGCTAACAACCTGTTGTGCATAGTCGTTAAATTTAGCGCTTATAGGCAGAACAGCCACTTGATCGGGAGTAAGCCACAACGGGAATTTTCCGCCCGTATGCTCGATGAGAACTGCAACAAACCTTTCCATAGAACCGAAAGGAGCCCGGTGAATCATTACCGGACGATGTTTCTGATTATCGCTACCGGTGTATTCGAGTTCGAAACGTTCCGGCAAGTTGTAATCCACTTGTATGGTTCCCAATTGCCAACGCCGGCCGATGGCATCTTTAACCATGAAATCGAGTTTAGGACCATAGAATGCAGCTTCACCATATTCGACTCTGGCTTTTAACCCCTTCTCTTCACAAGCCTCGACAATGGCCCGCTCCGCTTTTTCCCAATTTTCATCGCTACCGATGTACTTCTCGCGATTGTTAGGGTCGCGCAAAGAGATTTGGGCTTCGAAATTATCGAACTTCAAAGCTTTGAAGATAATGAATATAATATCCATTACTTTCAAAAACTCGTCTTTCAACTGATCCGGACGACAGAATATATGCGCATCGTCTTGGGTGAAACTACGTACACGAGTTAAACCATGCAACTCACCACTTTGTTCATATCGATAAACTGTACCAAACTCTGCAAAACGAAGAGGGAGGTCTTTATAAGACCGCGGTGTCACCTTATAAATCTCACAGTGATGCGGACAGTTCATAGGCTTCAACAAATATTCTTCTCCTTCTTCCGGCGTATGAATGGGCTGGAAAGAATCTTTCCCATATTTGGCATAATGCCCCGATGTCACATACAACATCTTATTTCCTATATGAGGAGTAATCACCTGCAAATACCCAAAACGTTTTTGAACTTTACGCAACATAGCTTCAAGACGATCCCGCAGTTGTGTCCCTTTCGGCAACCAAAGAGGTAATCCCGGCCCCACATTGGAAGAAAAAGCAAAGAGCTCCATTTCCTTGCCAATTTTACGATGGTCTCGTTTTTTCGCCTCTTCCATCAAAACAAGATACTCATCGAGTAACTTCTTCTTCGGGAACGTGATGCCATATACACGAACCAATTGTTTGCGCTTCTCATCGCCTCTCCAATATGCCCCGGCCAAAGAAGTTATCTTCACGGCCTTGATAAGCCCCGTATTGGGCAAATGCGGTCCCCGGCACAAATCGGTAAACGCACCTTGCGTATAAGTAGTTATCGTACCGTCTTCGAGTTCGCTGATAAGTTCAACTTTATATTCTTCTCCACGTTTACCGAATCGGTCGAGAGCATCGGCCTTCGATATTTCTTTCCGAACAATCGGTTCTTTACGGCTCGCCAATTCGAGCATTTTAGCCTCTATCGTAGGAAAATCGGCCGCCGTAATAGTAGCATCCCCCGGGTCCACGTCATAATAAAATCCATTTTCGATAGCCGGGCCTATACCGAATTTAATACCGGGATATAGTTCTTGTAATGCCTCGGCCAACAAGTGTGCCGAAGAATGCCAAAATGCATGTTTTCCCTCTGGATCGTCCCACTTGAAAAGTTTAATAGCAGCATCTGCGTTTATGGAACGAGAAAGATCCCACTCCTGTCCATCGACTGTCGCCGCAAGAACTTCCTGAGCCAATCTTGGACTTATACTCTCGGCTATTTGTAAAGGTGTAATACCAGATTCAAATTCCTTTACCGAATTATCGGGAAACGTAATCTTAATCATCATTTTTCTGTCCTTATCTATTTTCAACGTTTTTCAAAAAACGTTTCTATTTTATACATTTAATAATAGAGACACATGACTGCGCCTCTTTTTCCAAGGCACAAAAATAATAATTATTTCATTACCCAAACGGATATTTATAAAAATCTTTTAATCGCTCATTCGTTTCAACAAGTTATACGCAGCCACAACTCCCAACTCTCCCGCTTTACTCAAATCTGCCGTACCTTTAACCGTATCGCCTTGTTTTAAATAGACTAACCCTCGGTTATAATAAGCGTCTCCAAAATCGGGACGTAACCGTATCGCCTCGGTATAATCGGCAATAGCACCCCTATAATCTTGCTGGGAACAACGCAGATTTCCACGATTGTAATATACATATATAAACCGCGGTGCAGACTCTATCACCTTCTCATAATCACGCAGCACCATCTCATATTCCATTTTCAAGCTCTCATTTCCCACTGCCGGTAATCCAGACAAAGAGAAATCTTTGGAGTTTTTCGAGCGCACCTGTTGAAAATCTATACTCTGTACAGACTCCGCCGAAAGTTGATATTCTATTTGTTTCGCTCTTACAACAGCCCGAAGGAAATAGGCTAACGTAAAATTTTGACTCGTCATAATAGCTCTATTCAAATCGTCAAGAGCACTAGAAAAATCCTGAACAAGCATAAAATCGACAGCTCGACCGAAATAGGCCAATGGATTAGAAGGATTTATCTCTATAAGACGGGAATAATCATTTATGGAAGAGAAATGATAGTTTACCTGATCGGATAGCAGTGCCGCCTCGGCATTCGTAAGCAATAATTTCTTGCTAAACACATGGGTATCGTTCAACTCTTCGAGTTCCCTTACATAATAAATATTCTGACGAACGGCATCGGGTCTTTCATAATAAGTAAGCACATACATTGGCTGTACGGATACTTGCACATTCTGATCTTGTACCCGTCCCCGAATTTTATTCTCATATTCCGGCTTATATTCGGTATGGGCATCGGCTACCAATATTTGATTGAACTTATTAATATTTTTATCAGACTCAGACCGCTCATCGGCTGCTTGTCCCGATTTTTTACTATTATTCGAAGCTACTGTATTTTCATCGATCGGTTCATACTGGGTCTTCTTTTGTAAATCCATAGCTAGCATGAAATCCTTTTCACCGCCTTTCATATCGCCCATTTTCCGTTTCGCCTCAGAGCGAGCATAAAAACCCGCGGCAAAATCGGGGTACTGTTCCAAAACTACGTTAAAATCAGAAATAGCCTTTCTATAATTCCCGATCATATCATATAACAAAGCTCGATTATAAATTGCGAAATAATTGTCCGGTTCAGCCTTTATTACTTTTGTAAAGTCGGATATAGCCTTATTCCGTTCACCTACTTGCATACGCAATAATCCCCGATTGTAGTAGGTCATCGTATTATCGGGATCAAGTTTCAATATATAATCATAATCGGCCATAGCTCCCTGCAAATCATCTTGATGATATTTTATACGAGCCCTATTGAAATAGTAAGACACTTCTTTGGGATCGAGCCTCAAAGCCTCGTTCATATCGGCCAAAGCCGAATCATAATCGGCATCGTGCAACACTTTAATAATAGCCCGTTGAGCATATGCTCCCGATATATATTTATCTATCGAAATAGCTTTATCTATATCATCAATCGCTTTTATCGTATCGCCCTTCTCCAAATAGAATTGGGCCCTACTCATATAACCGTTGTAATAGTTCGGATGCAAAGCTATGAGTTTATCGAAACTTTTTTCGGCTTCGTCATATTTTTTCAACTGCACTTCGGCAATAGCCTTATTATTCAAAAAAGACCTATCTTCGGGGGCATAACGCAACCCCTCGGTATAGTCGTCGATAGCGCCTTGATAATCCCCAAGATTCTGTCGGGCAATCCCCCGAACTTGATAGGCATTGACAATAAAAGGATTACGTTCGATACAAAGGGTACAATCTTCTTCTGCCCCTTTAAAATCATCGAGGCTCAACTTCGCAACTCCTCTATAAAAATAAGGCTCGGCCATATACGGCTTTACCTTTATTACTTGATTGAAATATTGCATCGACAGAATATAGTCCTCAAAATAAAGTGCATTACGTCCGATATTCATCACTCTATCGGTATTAATCTGCGCCACAGATAAAAAAGAGGAAAACGACAGCAATAGAAATATGATATTTGACTTGAATATAAGTTTCATTAAATGCCTTAACATGATTATCAGACAAATGTACGTAAATAATGACAAAACAACACAACCCTGAGAGCATTTTATAAGATTTTTCTTTCCCAACGCATCGAATGAACATTTTTTACGCCAAAATGTCTTATATAAAAAAGAAGAAACTTTTTTCGTATCTTTATACCTCAAAATTGCACAGACATGAGCACAGAAAAAAAACTACAACACATCGTTATCGTCGGAGGCGGATTTGCCGGATTTTTACTGGCCAAACGAATTAATCCCGAAAAGTTCAGAGTGACCTTAGTCGATAGAAAAAATTTTCATGCCTTTCCTCCTCTGTTTTATCAAATAGCTTCGTCGGGACTTGAACCGGCTGCCATTTGTTTTCCTTTCAGGAAAGAGCTACGTAAATTACGTCACGTCCGTTTCCATATGGGAGAAGCTCTTGCAGTAGATACTCAAAAGCAAATTTTAACGACCAATACAGGAAATATAAATTATGATTATTTGGTACTCGCCACAGGCACAACCAATAATTTTTTCAATATGCCCGAATTAAGGGAACGAGTATATACTCTGAAATCTACTGCCGAGGCTATCCGACTGAGAAATGAAATACTATTCTGTTTAGAGCGGGCCTGTACCTGCGCCGAGCCCGAATCGCGCCGCACGCTTCTCTGCTTCACGGTTGTCGGCGGAGGCCCGACCGGAGTCGAAATAGCGGGTGCTTTGGGTGAAATGAAAAAGTACATTCTGTCTCGAGAATATCCCGAGATCAGTCCTTGCGATATGCGCGTCGTTATCGTCGAAGGTTCAGACCGCCTATTACAGAATATGAGTACAGAAGCCTCTACCAAATCTCGACAATACCTCGAACAACTCGAAGTCGAAGTCATTACCGGACATACCATGAAATCGTTCGACGGGACTTACGTGAGTTTTGACAACGGCGATAAAATAAAATGCCATACCCTCATCTGGACAGCAGGTATCACCGGCGAACCTTTGAAAGGAATTCCAGAAACGTCCATAGGGAAAGGAAGACGAATCGTCACAGACAAATATAACCGGGTCGTCGGGTGTGAAAACCTTTTCGCAATCGGCGATATAGCCCTGCTTACCGAAAAAAACTATCCCAAAGGTCACCCGCAAGTAGCTCAGGTAGCCATACAACAAAGCAAATTGTTAGCAAAAAATTTAAACCGGAACAGTTTCGAAACGCCTTTTCATTATAAAGATAAAGGAAACATGGCAACCATCGGCCGTAATCGTGCCGTAGCCGACTTGCCCTATCTAAAATTATACGGGCGGCCGGCTTGGTTCACATGGATGGGAGTTCATTTGGTTTCTATACTAGGTATGAAAAATAAAATTATCACTTTTTTAAACTGGTGTTGGTACTATTTTACCTATAACGCCACCTTACGATTGTTGATACGCCCGACCCGATATCCGAAACGGAATGAAGAATAACCATATTTAATCCGTGTTTTAGAACAATTTTGGTTTGTTTTTCCTCTAAAAAAGTGACTTTTTTCAATCTACCTTTGTCCCCCGAACAAATAGGTATTAATTTATGAAAAAAGTCACTAGCGTATTTTTGTGCTGTTTTTTATTTATTGCACTCAATTATGCCCAATCTGGACAAGTGATGACATTGAAAGAATGCATCGAAATGGGCATAGCGAATAATCTCTCTCTGCAAAATAAAAATCTAAATGTCCAAAAAAGCAAATACGGGATCTCTGAAAACAGGTTCAAACTGTTACCGGTCATCAATGCTTTCGCCAATTTTACCAATAGTCCCGAACCGGCCGTTTCGGTAACCGACGGAAGCAAATATGGAACTCCCTATAACGTCACCAAGACACTACGATACAATGCCAATGGCGGTTTACAACTGCAATTACCATTATATAATCAGACCCTATATACAAGTATCACCATCTCGGAATTAGTAAATCGAATAGACCTATTGTCTTACGAAAAAGCCAAAGAGGATCTTATCGTCGAAATAGGAAAACTCTATTTCTTGGGACAAACGACCATCTGTCAATTACAAATTATCGAAGGAAATATCGCCCGTCTAGATTCCCTTCGCAACATCACACAAGCATTCTTCGATAATGGAATGGCTATGGACGTAGATGTAAAACGTGTTGAAATAAATCTCGAAAATATGAGGGTTCAATATCACAACGCCCAAGCTATGCTTAACCAGCAACTCAACCTTCTGAAATATACGCTTGACCTTCCTTCGGAATACGAGATAACTCTTACCCCGCTCAATCCCGACATAACCGGGAATGTGCGTTTCAATGGTTTATCAGATTCGCTATACGAACTCCAATTACTGGATACTCAAACCCAATTATTAAAGAAACAAGGACGAATAATCAATCAAGGTTACATACCTTCGCTCAATTTCACCAGCCAACTGGCTTATTCGGCTTATACAGATAAATTCAAACATTTCTTCCACTCTCATATATCCAACAAATGGTACGAATCATTCAACTTCGGCCTGTCCTTGAAAATACCCATCTTCGATGGTCTGAGCAAACACACCAAAAAACAACAAGCCAACGTCGAATACCGAAAAGCTGTACTCCAACAGGAAAATACCCGCAAACAACTAGAAACACAGTACACCAACTCGGTATCGGATTTGATGAACAATCAACGCAATTACGAAAAACAACAAAGCAACTACAAGTTGGCCGAAGAAGTTTACTTGGTTACAACCGATAAATACAAAGAAGGAATAGCTTCCATGACCGAGCTCCTACAAGATGAGCTCCGATTAACCGAAGCCCAAAACGGCTATTTGAGCGCGCACTACAATTATAAAATAGCAGAATTAAATTTGCTGAAATTAACCCAACAACTCGATATTCTCACCCAATAATCCTGTAAAATTAATAATCAGTATATATAAATACTTTTACAATTATGAAAAAAGAAAATAGCTCTCATTATAAACGGAGTAAAAAATTAAAAGCATTGCGTTTCGGACAATATACATTAAATGCAATCGGTATCATCGTTCTATGCTACGGAGTTTATGAAGCGGCTTGCCTTTTTCTCAATTACAAACGCTGCGAAACCAGCAACGATGCCCAAATAGAACAATATATATCGCCAATCAACATACGCGTACCGGGATATGTAAAGAAAGTTTACTTCACCGAACACCAATTCGTACACAAAGGCGACACATTACTTGTTCTGGACGATAGAGAATACCGTATACGAGTATCGGAAGCCGAGGCGGCTTTGAAAGATGCCGAAAACGGAATTGCAATCTTATCTTCCAGTTTGACGACGACACAGGCGACTGCTTCGGTTTATGATGCCTCTATCGAGGAAATAAATACACGCATAAGCAAATTGCAAAAAGACTTGACTCGTTACCGCAACTTATTGCAACGTAATGCGGCTACCCCCATACAAGTGGAACAACTCGAAACCGAGTTAACAGCAACACTCGCCAAGTTAGAAGCTCTGAAAAAACAGAAAGCCGCAGCCACTTCGGGAGTAAACGAAGTTACAAACCGCAAAGCATCGGTCGAAGCCGGAATATTAAGAGCCCAAGCAGCTTTGGAAATGGCTCGATTAAATTTGTCCTATACAGTAGTTACCGCCCCTTGTGACGGAACACTGGGAAGACGGGCCTTAGAGGACGGACAATTTGTACAAGGCGGTCAAAGTCTCACTTATATCATACCCGATACTCAAAAATGGGTGATTGCCAATTATAAAGAAACCCAAATAGCCAATTTATACGAAGGCCAAAAAGTAAGCATCAAAGTCGATGCCTTTCCCGATAAAGAGTTTTCGGGACACATATCGGCCATATCGGGAGCCACGGGTTCTAAATACTCCTTAGTACCTACCGATAATTCAGCCGGGAATTTCGTAAAAATACAACAACGTATTCCTGTAAGAATCGAGTTTGACGAATTATCGGAAGAAGACAACCGACTCTTAGCAGCCGGAATGATGGTTATTATAAAAGCTAAATTGTAAAAATGGCTCACACAAAAAATTATCCTTTTTACGACTGGGTTCCAAAACCACTGGGAATCATCATACTCATCATGCTATTCTGCCCTATTATGTTCATTAACGGGGCATATACCATAAATAGTGGAGAGATGTCGTCTGGTCTTGGAATTATCTCGGAGCACATTCAATATGCAAGCTATGCCGGAGCAATCGGCATGGTAGTATTCGCACCATTTATGCAACGAGTCTTGGCTGTGAGGAGACCCAAAATGATGTTAATGACAGGCTTCATTCTGTTATTTTGGCTCAGCTATATTTGTGCAATTACAGACAGTTGGTTACTACTCATGTTATGCAGTCTCATTACGGGTTTTATCCGCATGGCTCTCACTTTGATAAATCTATTTGCTCTCATACTGTATGCATTTAAGATAGAGGCCAGCGACATCATCACCCCGGGAGCCGAAGCCACCGATCCCGTAGTTGCCGACAAGAACGATCAAGCCAAAGGCCTCACACAACCTATCATTTATCTCTTTTTCATGCTCTTCGCGCAAGCCGGTAATTCGTTGACCGCATGGCTTGCCTATGAATATGAATGGCAATATGTCTATTACTATATGATGGGAATGTTGATGCTCTCAATCGTCGTTGTTCTTTCCACCATGAAATATCAGAGGCATCTGAAAAAGCTCAACTTCAATCTCCGTCAATTCGGCGATGTAATTGCCGCATCATTGATGATGATGGCTGGTTCATTCATACTGATTTATGGTAAAACACTCGACTGGTTTGACAACTACTACATACGGCTGGCCGCCATATTATTCCTACTATCCACGGCTGCTCTCATTTTTATTGAGGGAAACTTGAAACACCCCTATCTGAAACTAGGAGTATTCAAACAGAAAAATGTTATTTTCGCTTCAATAACATTCATCATGCTTATGATGATTAATTGCAGTGCCATGTTCGTGAGCGTATTCACCAGCATATCCATGAAAATAGACAATTTCCAAAATGCCATGTTGGGAAACTATTCATTGGTAGGATATGTAATAGGAGCCATATTGTGCATGATTCTATCGGCTTTCAAGGTACCCTTCAAATATATCTTCGCATTCGGGTTCAGTTTCATCACAGCCTACGCCATATATATGTATTTCCAATACCAAAGCATGGGTCTTTATGAACACATGATATGGGCCACGATACTGCGCTCGACCGGTATGATGATACTCTATACCATGTGTGCCGTATTGGGTAGTATACGCCTGCCTCTCAAATATATGTCGTCTTGGATTTTTGTAATGCTCTTTGCCCGGTCAATTATCGGGCCGACCGTAGGAACAGCGATTTATTCCAACTTGTTGAACGAACGTCAGCAACATTATATGGCCACACTATCGACAGGAGTAGACTTGATGAATCCAGAAATCGCAGGCAGCTTCAATCAAACGGTGAAAGGCAGTCAATTCATGCAAGGACATAGTGCCGAAACCGCGACTACTCTTGCGACCATGCAAGTATCAGGACGCATTCAAGTACAAGCCATGTTGTCGGCTCTCAAAGAAATCACGGGCTGGACAATCTTTGCAAGCATATTATTCATTATTATAGTTCTCTGTGTCCGGTACAAGCAACCAGAATATCCGGGAATACTGAATCTCAAAGAAAAAGGAGCTTATGTAGGGAAAGAATTAGCCTAATATATAACAAATAAAAAAATGTCCTACTTTTCGAGAATTTATTTGTTATCTTTGCATATAACCAAAACAAATATATATAATGAAAAATTTTCTTTTTACCGGATTCATTATTTTACTTCTATCCGCAGTATCGTGTAAAACGACTGAAAAAGGAAGTATGACACAAACTCAAACTTCCACATCACAAACCAATGAGAAGAAAAACATTTCTATAAATCGAGAAGAACTCAACGGGACATGGATTATAAAAACAGCCAAAGGTAAAACCGTTATAGGCGATTCACCAGTAGAAATCACTTTCGATCTCACAAACGGACGTATTTACGGCAACGACGGTTGCAACGTAATAAACGGCACTGCATTTTTCGAAAATGAGAATGGGTTACGTTTCGAATCGCTCATCTCGACGATGAAGGCTTGCCGGCCAGAAGTTACAGATCGTACTGTCCTCAATGCTTTGAACGAAACCCGCTCTTATAAACGAGCTGATACCAAAGAGCTATCTATCAAATTCTGTGACGAAAAAGGGAAATCTGTGATGACCCTTGAAAAACGAATGGTAGATCTATTAAATGGTTCTTGGAAAGTCACAACTATCGACGGGAAAAAAATCACCGAAGAAAATCCGACTATGGTTATCGATATCCCAGAGGCAAAATTATCTGGATTTGCGGGCTGTAACCGTATGTTCGGAGGGATTTCTTTAGATGGAACCGCTTTCGGAATAGCTTTTACACAAGTAGCAACTACCCGCATGGCTTGTCCAGACATGAAAACGGAGCAATTATTCTTATCGGCACTCGGCAAAGTTACCGGATTTTACATGATAGACAACTTTCATGCAGCATTATATCAACAACCCCAAACTCCGATAATCATCATCGAAAAAGTTCAATAAGAAAATACAAAGCAACGATTACATGTCCACTGAAAAAAGAGCAGGATAAAAAATTATTCTTATAAAAATAAAAAACGCAGGCGTTATCAACCTGCGTTTTTTATTTAGAAACCCATTTAAATAGTCTATAAACCATTAAAAAATTCGGGTTATAATAGAATAGCCATTTTTTCAAAAAAATGAAATCAAGCACCTCCTTTTATTCAAATCTATTGCTTAATTTTGAGTCGTCTTACTTGCTTACATTAGGGAAAATATGTGTGTGTTACAAAATAGGAAGAAGGATTTTAAACCTTCCGCCTAATCATGTGTAACCCACACCATTCTGTGAAAGCAAGTAAGACATCTTTTGAAGAATGTGAATTAGGCGGAGGTTTTAATATATACAACTAAAAAACAAAAAAGTTTATGCTGCCGCCGACAGTCAAGCAATTTTTCTTCAAATTACTCATCTTCATTTTTGTTCACGATTACAAAAATGTATTAAGGCAATATCGACAAGCCTACACGACTCAACGTCAAATGGAACAATATTTAAGAGTCATCACACCCGAAGACTTATACGATAAAGAACTCGTACGAATTTCAGAGCGAATGAGCGATCTACAAAAACTTATTTATCAACTGCGAAAAAAGGGACTAAGCGACGAGGCAATATCTCGCAAACTAAATCTACCGTTACACAAAATACAAAAACATCTCGATCTCGTAGAATTAGATATTCTCCAAATTTCCCGATATTTCAATTAAGATATAAACAAAAAAGGAGATAATCCCAATGGGATTATCTCCTTTTTTGTTTGCTACAATCCATTACCAAATAATCACCCGATCTTCGGGAGCCATGTACATGGCATCTCCTTCTTTAATATCAAAAGCCTTAAAGAAAGTTTCCATATTACGCAACGCAGCATTGACACGCCAACGGCCCAACGAGTGAGGGTCAATCTTCGTCAACCGGAGAATTTCGGCATCTCTAATATTGCCGGCCCACAATGCAGCATACGCCAGATAGAAACGTTGATCGGCAGTAAATCCATCGATCGGAGCCGGCTCCACACCATCGAAAGTATTGTGCAATGCAGTGTAAGCAATGCGTAAACCTCCATGGTCAGCAATATTCTCACCTAATGTAAAATGACCATTGGCATGCACTGTATCGAGCACAACAATGTTATCATATTGCGAAGCCAAAATTTCAGCTCGTTTAGTAAATTGCTCGGCATCGGCAGAAGTCCACCAATCATTAAGATTACCATCTTTATCGAACTGTCGCCCTTGATCATCGAATCCGTGAGTCATTTCATGTCCTATAACGACACCGATAGCCCCGTAATTAACGGCATCATCGGCATCAAAATTAAAGAATGGAGGCTGCAAAATTCCGGCAGGGAAACAAATTTCGTTAGAGCTCGGATTATAATAAGCATTAACGGTTTGAGGACTCATATACCACTTGGTCTTATCCACAGGTTTCCCTTCATCTTTCAGAGAATATAAAGTTTCAAATTCGGCTGCACGACGAATATTAGCATAATAGCTATCTTTCGGATTCACCGTCAAACCAGTATAATCGCGCCATTTATCGGGATAACCGATCTTTACATAAAAGTTGTTTAGTTTCTCATGAGCCTTCGCTTTGGTTTCATCGCTCATCCATTCAAGGCTGTCTATATGTTGTCCCAGTGCGGTCTGCAAATTCGCAACAAGTTGTACCATACGCTCTTTTGCCTCAGGAGGGAAATATTTAGCAACATACATTTCGCCCACTGCCTCCGACAAGAGACTGTTAGGGACATCGAGAGCACGTTTCCAACGAGGTTCGATTTGTTCTTTCCCCGATAAAGTTTTCGAATAGAAGTCGAAATGAGCATTTACAAAGTCATCGCTCAAATAGGGAGCTGCGCCATCGATACAGTTGAACGCCAGATAATCGCGAATCTCTTGCTCGCTCAATGTTTCCAGCAAATTATTTACAGCTTTCAATGTACGCGGCTGACCGATGTTTATCTTTCTCAAGCTGTCTAAACCCACCGTATTAAAATAGATATCCCAATCCAGACCGCCGAATTGTCTTTTCAATTCATCGATTGTCATAACATTATAACCCGCCTGAGGGTCTCGCAACTCTTCGCGAGTAAAAGCGGCCTTAGCGATTTCAGTCTCCACCTTCAATACGGTAGCAGCAGCTTGCGCTGCGGACTCGGCACTGTATCCCGACAATGTAAATATTTTCTGAATATAGTTGCGATAACTATCCCGTATCTTGCTATTGGCTTCATCGTCGGCTATATAGTAATCACGGTCACCCATATTCATACCAGCCTGATACCAACCTGCGATATTCATCGTACTATTCTTAGCATCGGCATCCACGTATATGGCAAAAAATGGGGCAGATGTGGTACGATGCATCTCTCCTATCATGGCACTTATCGCCTCTTTACCGGAAAGTGATTGTATACGACTCAATTCTTCCGCAATAGGAGAAGCTCCCTCCTCATTCAATCGCACACTATCCAATCCCATATTGTACAAATCGCCAATTTTTTGAGCGATGCTACCCGGTTCAGCCTTTTGTTTACCTAATTCTTCGAATAACAATCGAATTTGTTCTCGGTTATTTTCACGTAATTGGTCGAAAGATCCGAAACGAGCATACTCAGGCTTCAACGGATTTTTCTTCATCCAGCCGCCACACGCATAATCATAAAAATCATCACCACAAGCTACCGTCGTATCGAGATTGGAAAGATCGATACCCGGAGTCTTTACGGTCGATTTGCTTGTACAACCAGTAGCAAGCAAAGCAGCAGCAAACAATAAAATCATTACTCTTTTCATTTTACTTTCATTTTTATATGTTTCATTCACTTTGTAGAATATAGAATGCGTTTCCTCAAAGATTCTAATCGAACTTAGCTTTTTGCATTCGACTTTTGCTATATTTATTTCTGTAATTTATCCAATACTTCGGAGGCCTCGGACCATTTCCACATCACATCATCGAGTTGCTTCTTCAACTGTCCATGTAGTTCGTATAACGAAGTATCCGCCGCACCATCGGGCGTTGCCAACTTTTCCTCCACCTCGGCTATTCGTTTCTCCAAACCAGCAATCTCCGATTCAATATCTGCAACCACCTTTTCGGCCTTTCTCAAACGACGGGCAAACTCTTTTTGCTCTCCATATGACAACTTAGGATCCTCCGATTTGGCCGGGGAAGCAGAATCTTTCGAAATATTTCCGTCCTTCTCTGTTTTCGAAACTGTGGCTCGTTGTTCAAGCTCTCGCAAAGAATCCAGCTTACGACTTTCCAGAAAATCATAAATTCCGCCCAAATGCTCTCGCACCTGTCCTCCACCGAACTCATATACTTTCGAAACCAAACCATCGAGAAATTCCCGGTCGTGGGAAACAAGAATTACCGTCCCGTTAAAATCACGAATCGCTTGTTTCAACACATCTTTGGTACGCATATCCAGATGGTTAGTCGGCTCATCGAGAATAAGCAAATTGACAGGTTCGAGCAATAGACGTATCATTGCCAATCGGGTCTTCTCCCCTCCCGACAAAACTTTTACTTTCTTGTCCGAAGCCTCTCCCCCAAACATGAAAGCACCGAGTATATCTCGTATTTTTGTACGAATATCCCCTACCGCAACCCGATCGATCGTATCGAAAACCGTAATAGATTCGTCGAGCAAGCTCGCTTGATTTTGAGCAAAATACCCGATCTTTACATTATGTCCTATCTTCAAAGTTCCTGTATAGGGAATTTCGCCCATGATACATTTTACCAAAGTCGATTTTCCTTCACCGTTTTTCCCGACAAAAGCGACTTTTTCGCCTCGTTTAATCGTAAACGTGGCATTCGAAAAAACCACATGACTGCCATAATTCTTTCCTACTCCTTCGGCGATAATAGGATAATCGCCCGAACGAGGCGCCGGTGGGAATTTTAGATTCAACCGGGAGGTATCTACTTCGTCCACTTCTACTCGTTCGAGTTTGGCTAGTTGCTTGATACGCGACTGTACCTGCACCGACTTCGTTGCCTTATAACGAAAACGCTCGATGAAAGCCTCGGTATCCTGTATCTGTTTCTGCTGGTTCTCATAAGCTCTCATCTGCTGTTCGAGACGCTCTTGCCGGAGAACAACATAACGAGAATAATTGACTTGATAGTCATAAATGCGCCCCAAAGAGATTTCAATCGTCCGTGTTGTCACATTATCGATAAACGCCCGGTCGTGAGAAACCAATACGACCGCATTGGCGCGAGTCGATAAAAAACTTTCGAGCCATTGTATAGACTCTATATCCAAATGGTTGGTGGGCTCATCAAGTAAAAGCACATCGGGACGCTGTAACAACAACTTCGCCAATTCGATACGCATACGCCACCCTCCGCTGAACTCCGACGTATCCCGTCCGAAGTCCTCTCGTGTAAATCCAAGCCCTATTAAAGTTTTCTCTATCTCTGCCTGATAATTGGATGCCCCGATAAGAGCCAATTGCTCATTAGCATTGGAAACCCGCTCTATCAACTCCTGATAATATTCCGACTCATAATCGGTACGCTCGGACAATTCAGTATTCATGCGCTCTATACGCGACTGTAATTCGAATATATGAGAAAAAGCCTGTTCCGCCTCTTCCATTACCGTACGAGTATCGGATAGATTCATCTGCTGGGGAAGATACCCCACCGTAAGGTCTTTCGGCATATTCACACTGCCCGATGTCGGAGCCTGCAACCCGGCTATGATTTTCAACATAGTCGATTTCCCCGCACCATTTTTCCCCACCAATGCAATGCGATCCTTTTTATTAATTACATAAGTAATATTGTCAAATAGTGTATTTCCTCCAAAAGCGACCGAAAGTCCTTCTATCGATATCATATCTTTTATATTACAGTCTGCAAAGATAATGTATGGTAAATACAGAACAAAATTTATTTGCTTCCCATTTAGTCATAAACTATTCAGAATCCTATACCACAGAGTGAATATTTGCAGTCTCCATTTCAAAATCCGAATAAAAAGCGTAAACTTGTAGTCATAAATTTTACATTACAATATGACACCCTTTCTATATCGCATAGCCCAAGCCTTTTACAAAAAGTACGGTAACGAAATCTCTCGACTTGCATTTGTTTTTCCCAACCGGCGAAGCGGCATTTTTTTTCAAAAATATTTGGCCGAAGTTTCCGGGAAACCGATCTTCTCGCCCAAAGTAACCACGATAAACGACCTAATGGCCGAGCTATCGCCCTATACCTTAATAGACCGAATCAGCCTACTTGTAACGTTGTATAAAAAATACATCGAATTGAGAAAGAGCGATGAGACATTCGACAATTTCGTCTTTTGGGGAGACATGCTGTTAGGTGATTTCGACGATGTGGATAAATACATGGTCGATGCTCGGCAATTATTTACCAATATACACGATCTGAAAGAGATAGACGAATTTTATCTGACCGAAGAGCAAATAGAAATCGTCAAACGTTTCTGGGGGCATCTGTTTTTTCCTTCCACCGAAAGCGATAATAAACAGCAATTCATTCAACTGTGGCAAATCCTTTTCGATCTTTATACCGGATTACGAGATGAACTATCCTCTCGAAACAAAGCCTATGAAGGCATGATATTCCGAGACGTCGCCGAACAAAGTAAACGGAAAGAAGCTCTCGACTTACCTTATACACAAGTGGTATTTATCGGATTCAATGCTATCACCGAAGCCGAAAAAATATTCATGGAATATTTACGCGACATCGGCATAGGAGATTTCTATTGGGATTATTACGCTCCCACCTTGCAAGATTCATATAACAAAGCGGCGTTCTTTCTCAACGATAATAAACGAAGATTCCCATCAAAAATCGAGATCAACGAGCATATCGAACAAACGCCTCAGATCGAATTAATATCGATACCGTCGGCTGTCGGGCAGGCAAAACAAGCGACAGATATACTTCAAAGCCTTATCGACAATAATCATTTATCTCCCGAAAAGGCCATCAATACAGCCATCGTTCTCCCCGACGAAGAATTGCTGCTTCCTATGCTATACTCCATTCCACCGGAAATCTCTACGGTAAACATCACTATGGGATATACGTTGCAACACACCACTGTCGCAGCACTTATGGAATCGATATACCAAATGCAGCGCCGCGTCCGGTTCTCAAAAGGAGAGCCGAGATTCTATCATCTCGATGTAAAGCAATTATTGGGACACCGGTTCATAGCGTCCCGAATAGGCGAAAAAGTCTATCAAATAACGAATTTCATCAACGAAAACAATCGCACATTCGTTTCCCCAAAAGAATTAGGGAATCATCGACTGATAAAACTTCTGTTTCTTATCCCCCGTACGACAGATGAAGCGGCAGCCTATCTGATAGAATTACTCGAATATTTGCAACAAGGTGGAAATAGGAGCGATTCATCAGAAGCCGGCGACGAAGAAACTCCTATGGGATTCTCGGCGATAGAACTGGAATTTATGTATCACTACTACATTACCGTCAAACGGTTACGTGATGTTATCGCCAAACAAGACATAGAGATGACTGTAGAAACATTCTTTCGGCTATTGGGGAAAATGGCCGCTTCGATTTCCATACCGTTTCAAGGAGAGCCTTTATCGGGATTACAAATCATGGGCGTACTCGAAACTCGTGCGCTCGATTTCGATAATCTTATTATCCTTTCCATGAACGAAGGGGTGTTCCCCGTTAAGAAAGTGGCCGCCACATTCATTCCCTACAATTTAAGGAAAGGATTTGGCATGGCTACGACAGAGCATCAAGATAGTATTTATGCCTACTACTTTTACCGCATGATAAGCCGGGCTAAACGGGTATTCTTATTATACGACAGTCGCACCGACGGACTCAAAAGCGGAGAAGTGAGCCGATATATATACCAACTGAAATACCATTACCGCATACCCATACAAGAAATACAGATCAATTGCGACATAGCGACCTTCTCTCCGATAACAATCTCCATCGATAAACGGAAATATGGCACAGAAAAAAAATTAGCCGATTTCATGCAAGGAGGAAATAGCGCATTATCGGCCAGTGCAATAAATCGTTATTTGAACTGTCCTTTACAATTTTATCTGCAATACATCGAAAAGATAGAACAAACCGACGAAGTCGCAGAAAGTGTCGATAGCAGTACTTTCGGTAGCATTTATCACGGTATGATGCAAAAAATCTACAACCGTATCAAAGGCGAAAAAGAAAAAATAACTGTCACCGCCGACCACATCGACACCATACGCAAAGACAAAGGCTTGCTCACCCGGTATCTCGAAGAATGTTTTGCCAAAGAGTATTACAAAACTCCACATAGCCCCGAACCGCTAACCGGGTATGATTACCTGACTGGGGAAATCATTCTCAAACTGATTGACAAAACTCTGGAAAAAGACCGTGCCCTTACTCCTTTTTCCTATGTAGCTTCTGAACTTCCCATACATAAAAACATATCTATCGGAAACAACCGATCCATACAGTTGAAAGGCTTTATCGACCGGGTAGATGAACATAACGGACTTATTCGTATCGTCGATTATAAAACCGGACGAGAAAGACTCGATTTCAAATCGGTAACAGAACTTTTCGACCCTTCTGAAAAAGATCGTAAAAAAGCAATCATGCAGGTGTTATTTTACTGCAAATTGTATAAACTAGACAAAGCACCTATGCAACCTTTACAGCCGTCTATTTATATTGTCCGTAACTTATTCGATAAATTCGAATCCTTCTTGAAATACGACAAAGAGCCTCTCACCGACTTTAACCTTGTAGAAAAAGAATTCGACCTATACCTTACTCGTTGTTTAGAAGATATATTCGACCTCGACAAACCATTTTCACAAACCACTGTTGAATCGCATTGTAAATATTGCGATTTCAAACAGTTGTGCAAACGATAACTCGAACAAATGAAAAGCGAATAAATTTTTCTACATAAGCTAATGTTCTTTCTCCAAGAAACATGGTATCGCCCAATTTATTTTAACTTCGCCCTTATACGGCTTAAACTTACAGGAGTAATTCCCAAATATGAGGCAAGACATTCTAAGGGAATTCTTTGTAACAAATCGGGAGTACGCTCCAACAAAACTCTATAACGTTCGGAAGCCGTCGTGAATAACAGTGGAATTAGTTTTTCCTCTGCTCGCAAAAATTCCAATTCGGCGAGTTTTCTCCCCCAATTCGCTATATCGATGTCTTCCTCAAACAAGCGATACAAATCGCTCCTCTTTAAGCAATACAAAAGAGAATCTTCCATAAGCTCTATGGTTTCGTATCCAGCCTCATTCTTTACATAACTTTTCAACGACATGATAGTCGCCCCCTCTTTCCCGATCCAAAACGTTATATCTTTACCTTCGTGCGAAACATAGGCCCTCACAATTCCTCTTTTTATAAAGAATATATCCGACTCGATTTTCCCTTCCTCCAATAGACGATATCCCTTAGGGCGTCCGAGTTCCAAAGAACAAGATAACAACCTATCCATCGATTTCTCTGATATCGGATATATGCTGTTGATTATGTCTCGTAAATCCATAAAACACGACTTATTCCAAGTATATTAAATACCTCTCAAAAAATCTTCGAGCGACTCTTTCCCCAAATTCAACTTTTGTCTCAAACGATAACGATTTTTCTTAACGCTCTCAGGTTGTAAAGAGAGCATTTGGGCTATATGTTTATTTTCCATACCTGTACGGATATATGCACATAAACGAAGCTCCCCTTCGGTAATAGATGGACACAAAGTCTTCAACCGAACAAAGAAATCGGGATGTACCTTTACAAATTGCATTTTAAAGAAATCCCATTCATCGTCGGTCCCCAAGTGCATTCTTATATTGTTACTAATTTGCAAAGCCGTGTTCGATTGAATATTTCCGGCATCTTTTTCTTTTTCCAACTCATCGACAAGAGATTTCAATACTTGGTTCTTCTCCATGATGATCAACGAATTGGAGGCAAGCTCCCTATCTTTGTACTCCAATTCCACTTTGAAACAATTATTCTGCAACATCTCATTCTCCAACCGAGTCACCAATTCTTTATTTTCCAACTCTTTCAATTGTTTCTTTATCTTCTCCTCCCTACTCTTTTTCCAAAATATATAACAAATCAATGCGGCAATACAAAGTATGAATGCACAAACGACAAGAATCAAAACGAACCGGAACCTACCTCTTTCTTCCGCCTGCTGCAATTCGAGTTCCTGTTTCTCTATGGCCGCCCGGCTTTCCATACGTCTAATTTCAGCCAAACTGTTTACTTGGTCCAACGAATCTTTATATTGTTCATACTTGTTCAAATAAACATAAGCACTGTCCTCCTGCTGTATGGCAGCAAAACATTCCGACATATTCTTTATGACAGGAACGATGAGGTCGATATTCCGAATATTCACTCTACGGCATGCCTTTCTATAATAATACAAAGCACTATCCGGTCTATGATTATTTTGGTAAAAACGCCCCATAAAACACTCCGACTGAATCAACAGTCTTTTATTAGCAAATTCGGTAGACAATCGATACGCTTCTGAAACATATTTTTTACTCAGAGGTACATCATGTTCAGTCAACAATAACAAAGTATTGATATAGAAAGATGTATCTTCAACACAAACAGGATTTTCCAACAGCTTATAAAGAATTTTTTCGGCCTGCACCTCTTCATTCATCGAATATAAAACATTCGAAATATTCAACTGGTTTTTTGCCCGATAAACCGGCTTATTCAGTTTCTTATAATAAGAATCTGCTTTCTGCAAATACTCCAACGCCTTAGGATAATCTTTCAGGCGACTCAGTATGTTTCCCATATCGATATAAGCATGAGCCAACATGAACAGATTGTTCGTCCGGGCATAATACTCCGATATTTTCTTTAAATTCTTATAAGTAACATGCGGCTGATTTTTATGCATAATTGTCCATAAATGAAAAACACGCATATAATCATAAACATAACGTATGGAATCTACCTGCTGATAGGCCTCATCAATTAAATGAATTGTAGAATCGGAATTATTTTTTTTAAGCTGCGACCTTGCATCCCAAAATTTAGCTCGCCACAGGTACACCGTTTCTTTATGGTGAGCTCGGGCTATGGTATATAATTCCTGTATCAACGAATCCCGATAATAAATACTATCGGTAGATATAAATTCCAATTCAAGCACATCTGCAATCGAATCGAATGTATTATCGATAGGCTTCCAATACGTCCCTATAACCTCACGCCCCCAAAAGTTAAAGGAATATAACCATAAACAAACGAATAAAAAACCTCTTTTCATGATACAAATATACGAAAAATGCCATCTGTCCACCGATTGTCCATTCTTTTTTTTCGAGAAAAGCAGCATATTAGTTTACATTTGTATATTAAAACTAAAAAATAGTGGTTAATATGAGAAAAGAAAAACTTTTTCATTTATTAGTATTATTAGGATTTACCTTATTATCCATGACCATCTCTGCCCAAACCGACAGTCGTGATGTTTACGGTTGGCTGAGATATGACGATTACAACCAAGACGAATACGGTATTTGTAAATTCAAAACCGATGCGGCCGATGACATTCAACTCGTATGGCCTTACGACCAAGCAAGAGTAGCCTGTGCAGGTGCATTCGCCGAAGGATTCTATTATGTTTATCTATATGAGACCGACGGTTATAATGCCACCCCTTACTCATTCAATCGCATAGATCTTTCCACCGGAGAGTCCACACAGGTCGCAGATTATAGAGGCATGCCATTTTTATTTCAGGATATGACATACGACTATTCGACCCAAACCATGTATGCCATCGGGTATGATGAAAGCGTCTATACAACACTGCTATTGAAAGTAAATCTAACCACCGGAGAAACGACCATTGCAGGAGAGATAGGCGAAAGCAAATATGTAGCCTTAGCCTGTTCTTATGAAGGTCAATTATATGCCATCGATGTAGACTATGGAGATTTATGGAGTATCGATAAATTCACGGGGGCAGCCACAGACATCGGCTATACCGGTGAACGGGTAAGCGAGGATCTTCAATCTATGGAGTTCGATCACGAAACAAATACTCTTTATTGGGCCGGATATAATTTTTGGGGAACGATAGATACCTCTACGGGAGCAGCAGAAGGGATTAGTAAATTAGGGAACTATGCACAAGTCGTAGGACTTTATATACCCTTCAAAAAAACGAATCCTAATGCTCCTGCCGAAATCTCGGATTTACAAATCACACCGGGAGCTAATGGAGAATTATCTGCCGAATTGAGTTGGACAAATCCATCTTTAACTTTCGGAGGGAATAAACTAACCAACTTAACAAAGATAGAAATTTATAGAAACGAACAACTCGTTCACGAAATCACAAACCCGACAATCGGAGAAAAAAGTAATTGGCAAGATACCGGAATACAACAAAATGGATCGGTTGTATATCGAATTACTGCAATCAATAACGAGGGAACAAGCAGCACCACGGCACAAGCAATATTCATAGGACGTGACGTACCGGCAGCTCCTTCCCAACTATCATTGATTGCCCTCGATGAAAACAGAGCAAAAATAACATGGACTACTCCACAAAGCGGTGCAAACGGAGGTTGGATAGATGCCTCTGCTCTCACCTATAAAATTACTCGTCTTCCGGATTCTATCGTTGTAGCCGAAACTACGACCGGTAATGAGTATATAGATAATTCCATCACAAAACTAAATATCTATTCTTATCAGATACAAGCCATTACCCTCGATGGCGCAGGTCCAACCGCAACCACGGACAGGCTTGTCATGGGTCCGGCATTAACTGTACCTTACCGATGTAATTTCGCGACAGACGACCAATTCGCTCTCTGGAATGTGATCGACGCCAATAATGACGAATACACATGGAAACGGGAAACGACTCTTGCAGCCGCTTATTATTCTTATAATGAAGATGGAGAAACCGGGGGAGACGATTGGTTGGTTTCTTCGCCGATTCATTTGGAAAAAGACAAAATCTATCGCTTAAAGTTTAAATTACAATCCTATGACGTAAGTTATCCCGAAAAGGTCGCCGTACATCTGGGTACAGGAGCTTCTGTCGCTGAACAGACGACCTTACTCGGCGACTATGAAGTCGAAAGCAATACATTCGTCGAATATAAAGTCATTCTCCCCGAAAGGTTGGAATCAGGGAATTATCACATTTCTTTCCATTGCCACTCTGAGCCGTACATGTTTATCCTTTATGTAACCGACGTCTTATTAGAAGAAGTCAGCGAAGGGGTCTTATCGGGTGTCGTAACAAACGGACAAACACCTTTGGAGGGTGTGGAAGTAACCATAAAAGACGCTGAAACGAAATGTACTACCGATAAAAAAGGGTTCTATGAATTTAAAGAACTGGAATCAGGGAACTATACATTGACGTTCAATAAAACAGGTTACCGCTATATCGAACAGAGCGATATAATCGTCGAAATGGGGGATACTGCGAAAATAAATACGACGTTGGAGGAACTGCCTACTTATTCCGTAAGCGGTAAAATAGTAAACAGTAAAAACAAACCTATCGGTCACGCGAAAGTATCGATAACCGGATATACCGATTACTCGACAGAATCCGGTCCCGACGGTACATTTATATTCCCACAAGTATATCAATCCAACCTATACGCACTAACCATCGAACGTTACGGGTTAAGCAACGATACACTGACTCTGAACGTAGAGAATAGTAATATCGTTTTAGACGACATCATACTAAAAGACAAGCCTCTGCCTCCCTATTCATTGCAAGCTGAAATTCAGGGAGAACAGGTAAAATTAGAGTGGAAAGAACCTATGGATACCCGTTTATTCCGTCACGATAACGGGATACATGGTGGAAGACTCGGAACAACAGGATCGACAGTAAAAAGCGTATATGGTTCGGTATTCAGAACACCAACCAAGCTAACCGGAATGACATGGTTCACAGAAAATTACCTTACCACCCATCGCACGGTCAATATTTTTGTGTTCGATTTAGATGCCGAAGGAGAGCCCACTTCGACCATCTTATACTCTCAAACGAATGTTCCCAACAAAGATATGGAATGGAGCAGTTTTGAATTCCCGGAACCGATAAATGCACCGAATGGATACATGTTGGCACTCAGCTATGAAGGCCACGTCGGATTAGGACTCGATACAGGCGAAGGTCCTGACTATCCGTTTACCGAAAAAACAAATTGTTTTTCAGAAGATTACACGACCGGAAAGTTCACTTATACGGAAGAACACGATATCAAACGTTCTCTGATGATTCGCGGTATCGGTATTCTGAGCGGTGAAGACGAATTACCGCCTGCCACGACAGATAAAAAATACCAAGTATGGAGACTAACCGCCGAACAGAAAGACACTCCGGAACAATGGGAATTATTAACTGCCGAAACAGTAGAAGCATATTCTTATACCGATACAAATTGGAGCTCCTTGAAACAAGGATTTTATCATTATGCAGTCAAAACCGTTTACAATAACGGAGAAATCGTTTCGCCGGCAGCATTCACGCAAGCGTTAACGAAAGATATGTACACTCGGGTCACCCTCAATATAAAAACGAACACTCCTACCAACGAAGCGAAAGGAGCCCAAGTAGTTCTGGCAAATATTGATGGAAACAGCGAACATATATACACCGGTACAACCGATGCTTCGGGTAAAATCGTCTTCTCCAATATATGGAAAGGGACTTACGATATAAACATTTCATTAAAAGGATTCAATAACTACACAGCCGAATCCGAAGACTTTTCCACTGAAAACAGTTACGAAAAATCTGGCTACATATTACAAGAATATATCGTCAATCCATTCAATCTCGAAGTGGTGAAAACCGACAATGAACAGGAGCGCATGTTCAAATGGAATGTGGCGGAACATCTTTTCGACGATTTCGAAACTCATACCGATTTTGTCATCAACTCGGCTGGAAACATAGGCTGGACTTATATCGACGGTGACGGTCAAGAAACTTATGGAATCGACGACGTAGACTACATCAATGCGACTCTTCCGAAAGCCTATATGATCTTTAACCCATACGCTACCGACCCCAACATCGCACTTTTCGATCCCAATATCAGACCTCGTAGCGGAGAAAAATACTTAGCTTCATTCCCTGCACGTCCGGGTGCGAACAATGACTTTATCATTTCTCCCGAACTGAACTTCAATCGAGACTTTATATTGAAGTTTTATGCCAAGAGTTATACGGAAGATTATGGTAAAGAGTTGATGAACGTAGGATATTCGGTCACCGGTAATGACGCAACCGATTTCATCTGGCTGAACGGAGAAAAACCGATAGAAGTTCCGATGGGAAATTGGACGGAATATAAATATACCATTCCTGCCGAAGCCAAATATATAACGATTAACTGCGTCTCCAATAATATTTTTGTCTTTATGGTCGACGATATATTCATCGGAGTAGAATTACCAGAAGGAGTCGATTTAAACAACATGAAAGAAAATATCTCTTTCGAAGTCTATTTAGATGGCGAAAAAATCAACACGACCCAACAGAGCAATTATCTGTTCTCCGGCCTGAATAAAGGTAAATATAAAGCAGGTGTGAAAGCTGTCTTTTCTTCGGTAACGACCCCTATGACAGAAATAGAGTTTGATGTGGAAGAAGGCAGCGGAATAGAAGAAAACCAATTAAACGGCAGAACGATTCACCCCAATCCGGCAAAAGAGACAGTAACAGTTTCCGGTGAATATGACTACTTGTCCATATTCGATATATCCGGCAAGGAAAAGGCTCGTTATTTTTACGGGGAAACAATAAACGTACGGAACCTGCCATCGGGTATCTACATCGTTAGAATCGTTTCCGGCAGCCAAACCGAGGTGACCAAATTGGTCGTGACTAAATAATAATTTTCTAATTATATTTCGAAGAATCCCGATACATTGTTATGTATCGGGATTCTTTTATTACGTTCGATATTATCATTAATTGTCAAAAACTTATTTCACTTTTTATCAAATGTAAAGTAAAAATAGGCGGGACTGGAATAACTTTGCACCGTTTTCAAATCAACCTCTTGATTTTATGACGAACTGGATTATTTTGATTGTAGCAGGATTCTTCGAATCGTGTTTTGCTTTTTGCTTAGGAAAAATGAAAGGAGTTGTAGGCCTCGAATATTACTTTTGGGGCATAGGTTTTCTAACTTGTCTGGCTCTAAGTATGATACTTCTGGCCAAAGCCATACAGACAATTCCTATCGGCACGGCCTACCCTGTATGGACAGGAATCGGCGCTGTCGGTACGGTGATAGTAGGCATCGTTTTTTTTCATGAACCTGCAACTTTCGGTCGACTGTTTTTCGTTACGACATTAATTGCATCAATCATAGGTCTGAAAATGGTTTAATTAGAAATAAATAGCAATATATGTTCAAAGAGATAATGGCTGTCACCGAACACAACAACCTTAAATCGATACAGACAAAAAAATAAATGAGAAATAAACTACAACCGTGTTCTTTACTATTCTCCGAGCTGTCGTTTTATCCACTCCATCACCACGGCCACGGCATAATGTTGTTCCTCATCGGTCAATTCTCGACCGGCCGGTATACGATGCCATTTTTCGAAACAACCTCGGCAACAACACCCGGTGGCATGTTGAGCTATAAACACGGGATGCCCGCGCATGGGAGTTTGTTTACCATCGTTGGGAATCACGGCCGGAGCCAATCGTTTACGAATAAAATCGGCGGCATGACGGGCAATCGTATCCACTCCTTTTTCTTTCAGATACACTATTTCCTTAGTCGTTAAACGAAATTTGCTGCGAAACCGGGACTGTGAAAGTCGTTCGAAAAGGTCTCCCCAATCATAGGAATTGGGTAAAGCCTCTGTTTTTTCGACAGAAGTCGATTCTGGGAATAACTCACCGCAGAAAAAATCGCTTCCTTTAACCTTCTTCATGAAACAAAAACGACAGATGTTGACCTACAAAATCATCTCCATTCCTACTTTTTGCGGTTTTAAACCACACTTTTCATAAAACGCCATAGCCGGTTCGTTGCAACACCACACATTTAAAGTGACATTGTAACACCCTTGTTCCTTAGCCAACCGAACCACCGCATCATAAATCACTTTACCCACACCATTGCCCCGTTGGCCTTCATCGACACACAAATCGTCGATATACAGAGTCTTTATGTCCGTGAGGATATGACTATCCCGATGTTGCTGAAAAATACAAAACGCATATCCCAAGACTCTATCTTTATCATCTGCCGCTACCAAAACCGGGGTATCGCAATCGGACATAATTTTTCTTAATTCTTCATCTGTATATTTTTTCTTCCCGGATTTAAATAAATCGGGGCGTCCTCGATGATGAATACTATTCACTTGAACCAAAAGTTTGTTTATCTGCTCTATATCCTTTTCTTCTGCAAACCTTATTATCATTGTGCTTATACTTTTTTCATTACGAAGATACTGATTCTTGAATATAAAGAGAAATGTCACCGCCCCCAAAAATCTATCTTTCTCCAATCTCATGGCACATATCACTCTGCGGAACAATCATCGAAGAATCAATAAAAAGGATATATTTCACTAATAATCAAACCAGTACAAATAAAAATTCATAAATATCAATCAAAATAAATACCCAAGAGCAAAGTATAATATATAGATTTTATCGAAAAACGATAATTATTTATTGATTTTCTTTTTGAATTAAAATTTTATATGTATGTTTGCACCATATTAAGAATGAAAGATAAACCAGTTACAATCCTTTTTATTCACAAAAAATCTATCTTTGTAAAAATAGAATGAAACAAACAATAAATAAAAACAAGGAACAATGAAAAAATTTTTCACCACGACATTCGCCTGCGTATTGGGTGTAATGATTGCAGGAATATTATTAACCTTATTGTCCATCGCCGCATTAACCGGAATGGCGGTTTCGACAGAAACCGAATACACAGCGAAACCAAACACTATCATGAAATTGGATTTAGGTATCGTTACCGACCGTAGCCAAGAAGATTTCATGAGCGTTTTGTTTGGGAATCAACAAAAAACAGACGGTCTTGACAACATCATTAAAGCTATAAAAACGGCCAAGACAAACCCGAACATTGCCGGCATATACATCGATGCTAACGGCTCTTCCCTCGGTGTTGCCACTCTCGACCGCATACACCGGGCTCTGAAAGATTTCAAAGAGAGCGATAAATTCATCTATGCTTATGCCGACGACTACACACAACGCGAATATCTACTGAGTGCGGTAGCCGACAGTGTCGTTCTAAATCCGGTAGGAGCTATCGATTTCAGAGGGCTGGCAAGTCAAATAATGTTTGTAAAAGGGCTTTACGATAAATTGGGTATCGAAGTCCAAGTCCTAAAAGTAGGAACATACAAATCGGCGGTAGAACCTTATATCAACACGCAAATGAGTGAAGCGAACCGCGAGCAGACGATGGCCTACATGACTCCTATTTGGAATCATCTTCTCGAACAACTTTCGCAAGACCGAGACATATCGGTGGACCAGCTGAACAATTTGGCCGACACTCTATTGGTGACAGTAGATGCCAAAGAATTAATTGCCAAAGGATTGGTCGATACGTTAATGTACCGTCCTCAAATGAACGAATTTCTGAAAGCCAAAGTGGGAATAGATAAAGACGATGATTTAATCTTCGCATCAATCAACGAAGTAGCATCAATCAAGCAAGCCCCAAATAAAGCCAAAGACGAAATTGCTATCGTCTATGCCGAGGGAGGCATCGATATGGGTGAAACTAACGGAGTGAACACCGCCAAGCTGGTCGAAGATTTAACCAAAATACAAAACGATAAAAACGTAAAAGCAGTTGTTCTCCGGGTTAATTCTCCGGGTGGAAGTGCTTATGGTTCGGAACAAGTATGGGCTGCTATCGAAGCTATTAAAGCTGCCGGAAAACCAGTAGCCGTATCGATGGGCGATGTCGCTGCATCGGGTGGATATTACATCTCTTGCAATGCCGACCGTATTTTTGCAAATCCCACTACATTGACAGGCTCGATCGGCATTTATGGCCTAATCCCTAACTATAAAGGTTTATTGACTGGTAAATTAGGACTTACATTCGACGGCGTACAAACCAATAAATATGGTAATTTCCCCTCGGTAAGCCGGGCTATGACAACCGATGAACATCGGCAAATGCAACAATACATAGAACGAGGCTACGAATTATTCACCACTCGTTGCGCCGAAGGCCGTGGCATGAGTATCGAGGCGATCAAAAAAATCGCCGAAGGTCGTGTGTGGGACGGTGCAACAGCCCTCGAAATAGGTCTGGTCGATGAATTGGGAGATTTGGATGCTGCTATCGAATGGGTTGCTCAAAAAGCCAAACTCGACAAATATAAAACAAGTGCTTATCCAAAACAAAAAACGGCTATGGAACAATTAATGGACGAGCTGGGAATGAATGTTCGCTCAAAAATAGCCGCTTCTTATTTAGGTGAAAATTATAAATATTTCAAAGCGTTGGAGCAATGCCAAAATATAGATCCCGTACAATACCGTATGGAAGACATTGAGCTCTACTAAGTCTTATGTACGGAAAATCGGTTAAGATAAACCATTGGCTCATTCCGGTCAGTTGGCTATATGGACTCGGAGTAGAGATTAGAAACAAACTCTTCGACTGGGGCATTCTCCCGGCCGAAGAGTTTGACATACCCGTCATATCAGTAGGTAACCTTGCCGTAGGAGGAACAGGCAAAACGCCTCACATCGAATACTTGATCGAATTACTCGGTCATAAATATCATATTGCCGTACTCAGCAGAGGATACAAACGGAAAAGTAGAGGATTCATATTGGCCGATGACAAGTCTACCGCCCGTGAAATAGGAGACGAACCTTACCAGATAAAAAGAAAATACCCCAATATAACCGTCGCGGTAGATGCCAATCGCCGTCGAGGTATCAAACAATTAAAAAAACAAATACCCGACATCGATGTGATTCTACTCGACGATGCTTTCCAACATCGCTATGTTACGCCGTTGTCCTCGATAGTACTGACCGACTACAATAGAGCTTTACATCTCGACAAACTATTACCGGCGGGACGGTTACGTGAATCTCGACACGAATTGTCGAGAGCCAATATGGTCATCGTAACCAAGTGTCCAATAGACATGAAACCTATTGAATATAATATTATATCTCGTTGGTTACACCTGTTTCCCTACCAAAATCTATATTTTTCGACTCTTTCTTACGGTCATCTGCAAGCAGTATTCCCCGATACTGCCATAGGAGAAATATCGCTGAAAGATATATCGAAAAAAGACGGATTGATGGTAGTAACCGGAATCGCCAACCCGGCTCCCATGCTGCAATACATCTCTCATTTTCACGACCTGCGAGAAAAGTTACTTTATCCCGATCATCATAACTTTACTTCGAACGATCTGAACGATATAACGACACGGTTTTTGGCCTTGAAAGGAGAGAAAAAATACATCATCACCACAGAAAAAGATGCAGCGAGACTACGATCGGTCCCATTCGATGACGCAATAAAAAAAGCGCTCTATTTTCTTCCGATACATGTTCGTTTCATGCAACATACCGGAACATCATTCGATGAAAAAATTTCAGACATAATCTATAAGAACCGCAGATCGAAACAAGTAAAAAAATAACTTCGAAGCTGTATCGAGTTTTTTATGTCAGATTAAGATCATCGCACAAAATATCTATCTACAAAAATTAAAACAGCTTCTTAAAACTCCACGGTAATTCCCAATGTCGGCAAAATCACTCCGCTTTGTTGGGCGATGTATTTCATGCGATACCGTTCTGTCCCGTCATTATCCACATATTTTTCTCCCGTGCTTATCAATACCGGAGGATTATCGTATTTAAAATTCAGCACATTCTGTAAATCTACATAAAATCCCAACATCACACCTTTGAAATAAAACGACTTATCTACTCTGATATCAGCCTCATAGAAAGTCTTCAAACGTCCCGTATTATACCGGTCATAATCATAATAAGGTCTAGCCGTGGCATCCCACGCCGGAACAAGAGACGAAGTATACTCATCATAAGGAGTATATGGAGCCCCTCCCATCAACCTGAATTTCAATCCTATATCCCAATTTTTAGGTAACTTATACGTCCCGGACAAAGTAAAAAGATGACGATAATCCCATGCCGACGGTATATAAATCCCGGTTGCCGGATCCTCGAACTGACTACGATACCATGTATAAGAAGCCAATGCCGTAAACCGTCCCATACCAAACCAACGGAGCATCACTTCCAAACCATAGGCTCTGCCTCGTGCAGTCGAACTTGCCGCCTCATTACCCGACACACCATAGTCCGTCCCCTTACAAGCCAATGGAATACTATCCCTTAGAGACAACGGTGAATGAGTATATTTTTTATAAAACCCTTCAACCGTCAAACGTGCCCACTTGTTGATATAATACTCCACTCCAACAACAGCTTGGTCGGAACAAACATATTTCAATCTCGATTTATTTATCAAAACATTATCCTCTTGATACCCCATTGTCGTATATGCCGGTAGCTGATAAAACCGGCCTATGCTACCATTCAAAAAGAAATTCCCTATCACATTATACGAAAGCGACAATCGGGGAGAAAATTGCTTGAAAGGATTATCCGTCAAAGAAGAATAATTACAAGCATCGAGACGAAATCCAAATGAAGCCGAAAAACGATCGTCGGCCGATTTATATCCAGAAGTTACGAAGATACCCCATTTAAACAGACCCAAATCCGTTTTATATCTTATTTCCTTAGGGATATCGGTAAATGCACGTTGAAACGTATTATTCCTATAAACAGCATAATCGACATTAAATCCAGCGGTCAAATCAAACAGCCCCACCAATGACCTGTTCTCGAACCTCAAATGATTTTCAATCTCGTCCGATTTAAGCCTCAAAGTCAGATTATCGGTAGAAGATTCATCATTATCCCTATACTTAATATTACTGTTATTCATAAAACTACGGCTCAACACGACCGTCTGTGTATGATTGCCCGAATAATGCTTATAGACTGCACCCAGAGTATAGGTATTCTGTTTAATGGTAGGCAAATAGTTCAACAGATATTGTTTCGATTCATCTTCGGGATCCGTTTCCGTGTTCAACTTCATATCGTCTATCGCGCCCAATCCCAAAACCGTAAGCTCATGTTCCTGTGAAAAACGGGTCTTTACCTTGAACTGAGCGTCGGTATAACGGGGCAAAAACGGCATATCGAGCAAGGAAAACAGTAGTTGCAAATAAGACTGCCTTACTGAAACGATATAAGTCGTCTTATTCCCAATATGTCCTTTCGAGGTCAAAGCCAACTCCGAAGCTCCGACGGTTCCTTTAAAAGTATATTTATCGGGAGTACCGTCGAGAAGTTTAAAATCGAATACAGAACTTAAAGCATTTCCTCGACTTACAGGAAAAGCCCCCGTATAGAAATTGACCTCACGGATAAGATCGGCATCGATAATCCCAACTGGCCCCCCCGATGCACCTTGTGTGCTGAAATGGTTGATATTAGGTATCTCTACCCCGTCTAAGAAAAACTTATTTTCCGAAGGACCTCCACCCCTTATCATCAAATCATTCCTGTACCCGTTTCCCACAGCCGAAGCCACACCGGGAAAAGAATTTACGACTTTCGAAATATCCCGGTTTGCGCCCGGACTTTTTTCTATCTCCTGCACACCGATAACCCTCATAGCGATAGGACTCTCTATCGAACTTCTAAACGGAGCGGCCACAACACTTACCTCGCTTAAAGCCACCTGCGATTCTTCCAACGCTATATCGAGCGTATAATCATAAGACGATATACGAAACTCAGGAGAGACATAAGTTTTATATCCGACAGAAGAAACCTGTATGCGGTACATTCCCGGAGATAAATTTCCAATGAAATAATTACCCAAAGAATCGGTCATCGTCCCCATCGGAGTATTCCAAATACCCACACTGACAAAGGGCAATCCCTCACCCGTTGCATGAGACGTCACCACTCCTTTTACAGAATACGTTTGAGCTCCATAAGCCGAAATAAATACAAAAAAGAGAAAAACAAAAAGTGTATGTAACCGCAACATAAACAATCCTTTTTTAAGAGTACAAAGATAAATATATTTTTGTTCTCGATTCAAAAAAGAAAATAACCGATTACGTACGTTCAAAAAATTATCCGTATAAATAAAAAACAATAGTACCATGAAAAATTTATCAAATTTCAATCTACTGATTATCATTTTATTATTCTCGTCTTGCCAACAACAGCCCTTTACAGGAACAGTCCACATAATCCCCTACCCCAACCAAATCGCCATCGGAACTCAATATAGGCCGATAGGGAAAAACTTATCGATTTACCTATCTCCCGAAAGTGGAATGGACAAAGATTATATCGAAGACCTCTTGTCCGATACCGGTGTCAAATGTAAGTTTACTAATTTTAAATGGATAGCCGATTTAACGTTCGACATAGAACCCGATACAATCGGCCTAGAAGGCTATCGGCTCGTATCCAACGACTATGGAACAAAAATTACGGCCTCCGATACAAAAGGTCTATTCTATGGATTACAGACATTCAGACAACTAATAACATCTCAAAACAATACGCTTGTTATTCCGTTCGTCGAAATAGCCGATAGCCCTAAATTTCTCTGGCGGGCTCTCATGCTGGACGAAGGCCGTTATTTCAAAGGAAAAGAAGAAGTTAAAAAGCTATTGGACGAAATGGCTCGTCTCAAAATGAATACGTTTCATTGGCATTTGACCGACGATCAAGGGTGGCGAATCGAGATAAAAAAATATCCGTTACTGACCAAAATCGGAGGGAAACGAGATTCTACCCAAATAGGGAATTGGAACAGTAACATTTACGATGGAAAAGTACACGAGGGATTTTATACACAAGAAGAAATCAAAGAAATAATAGACTATGCAGCCAAGCGACAAATAACTATCGTTCCCGAAATCGAAATGCCGGGGCATGCTTCTGCGGCTATTGCAGCTTATCCCCAGTTAGGAACAGAAAAACAATCTATCAAGGTTCCTACACGCTTCGGAGTACAATACCATGCTTATAACGTCGCCGATCCCAAAGTCATACAATTTATAAAAGATGTTTTAGACGAAGTATGTAACCTTTTCCCCTCGGAAACAATTCACATCGGAGGAGACGAAGTCAAATACGACCAATGGAAAAAATCGGCACAGGTACGTAATTTCATGAAAGAACAGAATATAAAAACACCTGCCGATCTCCAAATATGGTTCACAAATACCATTTCCCATTACCTGGAAAACAAAAAAAAGCACATGATGGGCTGGAATGAAATTACCGGAGTTAAAATACACGATTACACCGATTTTGAGGATGCAGCCTCCGGAGCATCGCTTGCAGAAGGAACCATCGTACATTTTTGGAGAGGAGACCCTTCTTTGATCAAACAAACAGTTAAAAAAGGATACCAAGTGGTTAACTCCTATCACGAATATACCTACCTCGATTATGACACGGCATACACTTCTCTCGAAAAAGCATACCATTTCGATCCTTTGGCGGGTATCACCGGAAAAGAAACGGATTTAATTATCGGAATAGGAGCCCAAATGTGGGGAGAATGGATACCTACCCCTTCGGACATGTACCGTAAATTATATCCTCGTATAGCGGCTTTTGCCGAATGTGGCTGGACCTCACCTTCAAATAAATCATGGAAACGTTTTAATCAAGCGGCCTACAAAGAAAATCTCCGTTGGAAACAATTATACCAATAAATATTAATATTTATTCTAAAAAATCTACATAGGTAATTATTGATTTATCTATGTAGATTTTTAGAATTATAAAACTTCATTCTTTTCATTCCTTAAATATTGTTTTTCTATCATTTTTTACCGTAATTTGATGCCGATAAAACAAGCTGCTCCTCGACAGCATCACTTTATGCAAATCACCAGTCAACAAATAGAAGAGATACGTGCAGGCAAAATCAAAACATTCGAGATTTTGTTCAACGCATATTATCCTCGGGTTAAAAGCTTTGCATTCGGTATGATAAAAGATCAATACGAAGCCGAGGAAATAGCACAAAATGTATTCTTAAAGTTGTGGTCCAATCGGGAAAAACTCTCGTCCGACAACACTTTGAGCAGTTACATATTCACCATCGTACAAAATGAAGTTTACGACTTTTTTCGAGAAAAACACTATTCGCTCGGATACCAAGAAAAAATGTTGTCTACTCCACAAAATTTACAGTACGAAATCGATTCGGAATATAACATCAAAGAAATAAAATCCATTGTCAATCGTACGTTGCAAAACATGCCTCCGCAACGAAGGACAATATACCAAATGAGCCGAGAACAATTCTTAAGCAATGACGAAATCGCCAAAACCCTCGGTTTATCCAAACGTACGGTAGAAAAACACATCAGCCTCGCATTGGCTACCATTAAAAAAAATTTAGGAGACTTCCTTTTCTGGCTGTTTATATTCTTTATTAAATAAATAGCTGTTATCTCCTATCGTCATTTTCTTTCCGATAAAGATTTATATTAAAATTTTTTCACGGTCGTTACGTGTGTAATTTCCTTCAATCGTATAATATTATATAAGATAAAATTATGCAGAATCCAACTCCAACCAGACAAGAACTATCCAGTTATTTTTTCGACCGGTGCACGCCCGAAATAAGCAATAAGGTCGAACGTTGGTTTTTCAAGAACGGTAACAGTCAAGAAGCCAAAAAGTTATTATTCTCCTTATGGGAAGAATTGGAAGATACTACATCATCTACTTCTCCCGAAGAGATACAAGCCGCTTTCGAGCAATTCAAAGCCCGACTACTGAGCTCCGCACCCCAAGAAAACAAGTCTAAAAAACCAAACTTGTTTCTCTGGATACAACGTATTGCGGCAATCCTCATTCTCCCTCTGATTATATTTTCGGGGTACTTATTCTATCAACACCAAAAAGAAGAAAACATAGTGTGGATAGAAAAAAGTGCCGGATATGGCGACATCAAACATATCACTTTGCCCGATAACACCACTGTATGGTTGAATGCCGGCAGCACTATTATTTACCCCGAAGAGTTCATCGGCCGTTTCCGGCAAATATTCTTTACGGGAGAAGGTCATTTTTCTGTGGCAAAAAATAAAGAAAAACCATTCATCATTAAATCGAACGAAAGCAGTATAGAAGTTTTAGGAACCCAATTCAATTTAAAATCGTACAGCAACGACAACAGAATAGAAGTAGCCCTTCTCGATGGATCGGTAGCGTTCTGTTATCCGAGTACGACAGACCAAGAAATGAAATGTATCCTCTCTCCGGGCGAGCAAGTTTATTACAATCGCACAACCCACAATCTGGAAAAGAAAAATTTTATCCTATCCGACTATTCTTCATGGAAAGATGGAAAATACTATTTCAAAAACGAAACATTGGAAAATATTGCCAAACAGTTAGAGCGGAATTTCGATGTCAACATAATTATCAAAAACGATTCACTCAAACAAATTCCTTATCACATGGCATTTGTCAACAACGAAACTTTAGATGACATTCTATCGGCCATGAATTTAGACGGATATTTAACAATCAAACGAGATGGTAAAATCATAGAAATTTATTGACAATCAAACTAATTTATCATGAAAAGGCACAAAATTCATCACTCCGCCGACATTGTCGGGAGATGCAAGAAAGGCATAATCCCATTTTTATTATGCTTCGTCTTTATGGGATACGGACAAAACATATCTGTCAACTTCCCGAATATAACAGTAGAAAGAGCTTTGGAAATTCTTCGGAATCAAGAAGGGTATTCTTTCTCTGTCAAAACAAATGATGTAAACTTACGACAAAAAGTCAATGCCGATTTGCAAAACCAACCTATCGAAAAGGTCTTGGAAACCATATTCCAAAACCAACCGGTTTCTTTCGAAATAGAAGGTAAAATGGTAAGAATCATTAAAGCCCCTGAAAAAGATTCGAAACAGATAGGAAGCACAGCCGAAAGCAAAAAAATCTCCGGTAGAGTAACCGATAAACAAGGTGAACCGCTCATCGGGGTAAGTATCATTGCAAAAGGAGCCAACAAAGGCACGATAACCAATATAGACGGGTATTATTCTTTAACTGTACCCGACAAATCGGTTATACAATTCTCTTATGTAGGCTACGATACCCAAGAACTAAAATTAGGAAAAGGGAATATATTGAACGCCACCCTACAAGAAAAGATAAATGACCTCGACGAAGTGGTCGTTATCGGATATGGCAGTATGAAAAAAAGCGACCTGACAGGAGCTGTTACCACGGTAAAAACCGAAGACCTTCCGATGGCAGCCAACACATCGATCTCTCACATGTTATCGGGAAAAGCCGCCGGGATAACATCAGTTCAAAACAGCGCACAACCGGGTGGCGGCGTCACTCTACGTATACGAGGCGAAGCATCTACCGGAGCCGGAAACGAACCTTTATACATCATCGACGGATTTCCAGTAGGAGGATCCCAAGTCGAACCGGCAGCAGACAACAGATATAGCGATTTCGGGTCTCGTAATCCTCTGAACTCTATCAACCCCAACGACATCGAATCCATAGAGATTCTAAAAGATGCTTCTTCCACGGCTATTTACGGAGCAAGAGCTGCGAACGGTGTTATCATCATTACGACTAAAAAGGGACGCGAGGGAAAACCCGTTGTCAATTACAGCGCAAACTATGGCGTCCAACAAATTGCCAACAAGACGGAAATGATGACAGCCGAAGAATTCATGACCGAAGCCAACAAATTCGCCAAAGAGCAATGGCTCTATAACAACAGAGTATATCCATACGGAAATACGAACCCATCGTCGATAAAAGACCCCATCGTCTATCCTTATGACGCAAAAGATATAAAAAATGCGGGGAAAGGAACCGACTGGTATGACTTAATTACCAGAGAAGGTATGATTCACCAACACAATTTATCGGTATCTGGCGGAACTTCCAACCTGAAATACATGGCATCATTCAACTTCTTCGATCAAAACGGAGTTGTTAGAAACAGCGACTTCACCCGCTATACCGGACGCCTGAACATCGAACATCAAATAAATAAAATATTCAAATACGGAATCAATGCGACTCAAAGTTACATCAAGTCCTCGAATGTTCCATTGGGAACAGAAGACTTCGAAAACTCAGGATTGATAAACTCGGCTATGTCGTACGACCCGACGACTCCTGTCAGAGACAAAAACGGGGATTATGCACAAAGCGATCGAACGACTACTGTACCCAATCCTGTTTCCATGCTCGAAATAGATGACTATACACAAACTAAAAGATTATTGGTGAACGCTTTTCTTCAAGCAGAAATTATAAAAGGATTGGTTGCAAAAATCAATATAGGATTCGATGACCAAAACGGTGTAAGAAATTCCTACATACCCACTACTACATTATACGGTAAGCAAGAAGGAGGAAAAGCCAGCAAAAGTATGGCACAGCAATTCGACCGCTTGTTAGAAGCAACCGTAAACTATAATTTCAATATTGCAAAAGCGCACAAGTTCAATATTTTAGCAGGATATTCCTATCAAGATTTCAACAATGAAGGATTCTCTGCCGCCAATTCACAATTTTTCACCGATATATTCAAATACAACTCACTGGCTTCCGGAGAAGCAGCCCGCCCCACGGTAGCTTCCAACAAGTCAAAAACTATGTTCATCTCCTACTTCGGTCGAATAAATTATAACTTGTTCGATAAATATCTTTTCACTCTCACTGCTCGTGTCGATGGCTCAAACCGATTCGGTGAAAACAATCGATACGGAATATTCCCGTCGGGAGCATTTGCATGGCGTATCAAACAGGAAGACTTTTTAAAAGACGTCGACTTCCTCTCCGACTTAAAAATGAGAATAAGTTTAGGTCAGACGGGTAACAGTGAAATCGGGAATAACGCCTTTGAATACTATACGGCAGCATGGCAACAATATGTGTTTGGCAATTCGATTAACACCGGAACGGCAAAATCGCAAATCGCCAACCCAGATTTAAAATGGGAAACAACAACCGAATTTAACTTTGGTTTGGATTTCGGATTCTTCAACCAACGGTTAAGTGGTACATTCGAATATTTTAAAAAAGAAGTGAAAGACCTTTTGGGTTACCGCTCGCTAAAATCATTCATGGAAGTATCTACGGTAGCCGCCAACATCGGAAAAACTCAAAGTACCGGTATAGAAATCTCCTTGAAAAGCCGAAATTTTACAGGAGAATTCAAATGGGACACTGAACTTAATTTCACCCGATATGTAGACCGTTGGAAAGAGCGTAATCCCGAAGACGAACTAAGCCCTTGGCAAAAAGCGAATGATCCCATTCGAGCTCACTACGGATACCTATCCGACGGAGTTCTGGGTATAGACGAGACACCTCCCGCTTCCATGCCCAACCTGCTGCCCGGTGAATATAAAATAAAAGACATAAACGGTTATCTCCGAGACGACTTCGGGAACCTTATACCCGATGAAAACGGAAACGTTCAATACACAGATGCCCCGGACGGGATTATCGATGAAGCGGATATCGTATTATTGGGAACATACGATCCGGGCTTCTCAATCGGATTTGGAAATACATTCGAATACAAAGGCTTCGATCTGAATATATTCTTTTACGGCATGTTCGACCGAATCGTCAACAACGCCACGCGTGGAAAATTCTCCATTCCCAATATTCGTTTTATTCTAAACGGACAAAACATGATGAAAGAAATATCCGAACGTTGGTCTAGTGAAAACCCACACAGCAAATATCCGTCTGGATTCGTAAGCCAATACCCGCAGCCATCTGATTATCTGTGGGAAGATGCTTGGTTCATACGTTGTAAAAATATCACTCTGGGTTATACACTTCCTCAAAAATGGATACGGAAAGTATTTTCCAGAGCCCGGATTTTTGCAGATGTTTCAAATCCCTTCGTAATTACACCTTACTCTGGCAATGACCCGGAAACCGATTTCAAAGCCGGTTACCCCAATCAACGTACCTATTCTTTTGGAGTGGACATAACCTTTTAATCCTATATGAATTATGAAAACTAAAAATATATTTTTCTCCTCGCTGTTTCTCATAGCAGCATATTCGTGCTCTTTGGAAAACGAAACTTATGATCAACTTGGCTCCGATAACGTGATGACTACCGAAAACGATGTCAAAGCCGCTGTCACCGGGATATACCACGAACTACGTGGCGGAGGCTGGGATCGCTATAATTGTGCATGGGGTTCTCTACTAACTATGCAAATCGGTTGTACCGATGAATGTGACTGCAACTGGGTATGGGACAAACAACTCGATTTTCTGTGGACTGCCGAAACAACCGATTTAGGACAATTTTATACCGGACTAGTTCCCGCTGTTACCAAAGCAACCTCTCTGCTGGAACGCATGCGAAAAATATCTATATCCGCTCCAATAAAACGCAGATATATGGCCGAAGTCCGATGTCTCAGAGCTATGTGGGCATATGATCTATATGATCTCTACGGAACAGTACCATTAATTACCGATCCAGATATAGCCCTCGATCCTCAAAAAGCCCAATCTTATATGCCAGAACGGCCCTCGATAGAATGGTATGTCAACTTCATAGATACTGAATTAAAAGAAGCAGAAGAAAATTTGAAACCGGCCAGTCTGCTCGCGGCAAGCGAATATGGGAGAATGACCAAAGGTATCGCTCAAATGTATATGTTGAAACTCTATATGCATGAAGCCGGTCAAGAACGCCACTATCGAAACGACGAAGGCAAAGCCATGATGTGGTGGAATCGAGTAGATTCGATTACCGAAGTCATGATAAAAGACGGAGAATACTCCCTGCAAAAAGATTACATGTCGATATGGTCTCCTTCGAATCAAAGGAACAGCGAAGTAATTTTCCCGATACCCAATTTCCCCGAAGGTGGTTTAGGGAACTGTTTCCTCGCACATGCATTACCCGCCGATTATGTATCGCAAAACGGAATAGCATTGACTAAATGGGGAGGTTTCCTTGTTCCCTGGGATTTTTACGACACCTATGATCCCAAAGACAAACGGAGAAATGCTTTGTTGGCGACCTATTGGAATGGGAAAAAGATGGTCGACCGCCGTACTGAATACACAGGTAAACCGGGTGCTGTTCCAATGAAATACCAAGAAAATCCTAGCACGACAGGGCAATGGGATGCCAGCGAATACGTAATAAACCGATATGCCGAAGTAATATTAGCCAGAGCCGAAGCTCTGAACGAAATATACGGTCCGACCCAAGAGGCCAAAGACCTCGTTCATGAAATACGGGAACGAGCATTCGATAATTACAAAGGTAGCAAATACGAAAAAGAGATAAATGACATAACCGATAAAGATGCATTCAGAGCACACCTATTAAAAGAAAGAGGTTGGGAGTTTTGTTGGGAAGGCATGCGTCGCCCCGATTTGATTCGTCATGGAGAACTAATATCCAATGCCATTGATCGTGGCAAGCTTATGGCCGAACCCAAACACATTCTATATGCAATACCACAATCGGTAATTTATGAAAATCCAAATCTCAAAAATAACGAAGGTTTTTAGTTATGAACAAATTAAATTTTAAATATCTGTTTCCTAATTTATTCCTATTTTGTATCTGCATGAACCTTACAGCGTGCAGTGAAAAGAACAGTAGCGGAGACAATTTACAATCGGGAGATGAAATAATCTCGTTCGAACCCGACCTGGATACACTTATCCGCAATCCAGTATCGGGTTGGACTTTATACGACGATGCAAACGACTACGTCGCACAAGCGAATACCTATTGGAATCAACAGGGAGCCGCAGCAGAAAAATATGCTTCTATTTTCTATTGGCGTTCCCGATGGTCTGAGCTCGAACCAGAAGAAGGTAAATACGCATGGGAACATGACGAGAATTTCAAAGCGCTCATTCAAGGCGCCCTTGACCGAGGATTGAAATTGGCATTCAGAGTTTACATCGACGGACAAGACAATATTCATAACGGTACTCCCGACTTCGTAAGAGAGGCCGGAGCCAAAGGTTATGCAGTCCATAAGCTCTGGGACCCTGCAAATGAAAACAACAACTGGACTCCCTATGCCGACGACCCCGTCTTTCAGGAAAAATTCGGGAATTTTATCCGTGCTTTCGCCAAAGAATTCGACAATCCCGAACAAGTAGATTTTATCGACGCTTACAATTTAGGCTGGTGGGGCGAAGGGCATCACGTACAATATTTGAACAACAATAATAAATTCAAAGTGTATCAATGGATTACAGACCTATATGCCAAGAATTTCAAAAATGTTTTGCTTGTCGTGAACTTTGGAACAGAAATAGGATTCGAATATGAAAAACGATTGGCTATCGACAAACACGATTTTTTGACTCGCCGCGACGGAATCGGCAGTTATTGGTTCCAAGATGCAGAAGTCAATATCATCAACTCGCTTTTCCCACAAAAAGCATTCATAGCTGAAGGCTGCTATTGGGGAGGAAATTCCGACAGCTATCAACCGTGGAACACCGATCCGCTTTATGCCGACAAATTCAAATCATGGTCCGACTTTTATGCTCAGGCTTATAAAGACGCTATACGAGGACATGCCAATACACTCGATTTGAGAGAGGCTACCGAAACCAGAGGTTGGATAACCCACGCCAAAGATTTGGTAAAAGACTTCATTAGTAACGGTGGATACAGATTAACCCCTATCCAAATAGAATATCCAGTATCGGTACAAATGGGAAATACATTATCCATAAAGCATATATGGCGAAATAGCGGGGTAGGCGTATGTCCCAACAATAACAAAAGATGGAACTATAAATATAAAGTTTCATTTGCCCTACTCGATCCCGAAAGCCATGAAATAAAACAACGGATCACCGATGAAAACGCAGAACCGTCGGCATGGATAAAAGGAACCGATAAAACGTATAAAACCAGCGAATCTTTAATTGTCCCAGCCGGACAATACATATTGGCAGTTGCCATTACAGACGATACCCAAAATCAAAAACCGGGATTGAATCTTGCCGTAAAAAACGGGAAATTCATAAACGACTGGCTACAAATCGGTACTATACAAATCACTAAATAATTCATCAACCCTAAAAACACAATTACAATGAAAAAATCACTTTTTTATTTAGCAGCAACACTACTCATTGCTACGACCTCATGTTCCGAAGACAACAATGACAATGCCCCCAAAGGGCAAGAGAGCAACATTACACTATACGCGCCCGACGATTTGGAAGAGTTTGATCTTTTGTACGAAAATCCCACACGAAAACTGAAATTCGAATGGGAAAGCGATAAAGAAGGAGCTACATACGCTCTTATATTCAGCCTCGATGAAGAGATGAACAACATCGAGAGAATTGATATCGGAACCGAAATGTACACATCTCTCACCCATCAAGACCTCGACGACTTACTCGGTAAACTGGGCGTAGGCGAATACAAAAGAGGTGAATTATATTGGGCGGTCGAAAGTGAAAACGAAGGAACCTTGTCCCGCAGCGAAATTCGCAGCATGAAATTGTTCCGTTTTTATAAACCTTTCATCGATCCTCGTGACAACGAAGAATATCGCGTATGTCGTGTTTTCGATCCCATATCCGAAGATTATGCCGTATGGTTGGCCGACAATTTAAGAGCGACGACCTATTCCGACGGAACTCCTCTTGGAGAAAATGATGTAAAATTCTATACTCCCCAAGAAGGAGAAAACGAATCTTGGACAAAAGTTTTCGGAGGGTATTACACATGGACCGCCACCATGCGGGGCACTCGTGGAGCAGAAGAAGGTGAAAAAATTCAAGGTATAGCGCCCGAAGGTTGGCACATACCGACTAAAACTGAATGGGACTTCTTAATCAATGCTTGCGGTGACCCCACTATGCCCGCCACCATATTAAAAGAAAAAAGCTATTGGGATCCTAATGCCGGAGATGTCGGTATGAACTCTATCGGATTCAATATGGCTGGGACTGGATACATTTGGAGCATACCTGAAAACGATGTAATAGAAGCCTTTGCCAATACCTATTTCTGGACCTCGACAGCTCCCAAAGACGGAGATGTGTACCCGTGGAATCCCGATCCCGTAAACTTCCCCAATCAGGGAGTAACATACGGATTCACACTTAACGATTCAGGAGCCGCCCTTTATCCTTACGACAGGAACAGAGGATATAGTGTCCGCTGCGTATTAGATTAAACTATTGCTATACGTTATTGCCAGATCCTTCGGCAATAACGTATAACATACTTATCCTAACCCCGATAATTGAATATCATGAACATCAAAACCTCAATTGCAATAGGGCTACTCATACTCCTACTTTGTCCTAATTGCACCAACGTCAACAAAACCAACCAACTGGAATCCACCGCAATATTAGCCGAACGCCCACCGATGGGTTGGAACAGCTGGATATGCTTTGGAACTTCTGTAACAGAAGACGAAGTTAAAGCCAATGCCGACTTCATGGCCGAAAATCTGAAAAAATACGGTTGGGAATACATTGTTATCGATGCCGGTTGGTATGCGCCCGGCATGGAGACTTTGGAGCAATATGAATCGTCAACGCCACATCAAATCATCGACAAATTCGGACGCCTCATCGTCGATACGGAAAAATTCCCATCTGCAAAAAACGGAGAAGGGTTGAAACCTCTCGCCGATTATCTGCATAGCAGAGGCTTAAAATTGGGTATACACATCATGAGAGGTATTCCCATTCAAGCGGTCGAAGCTAATACGCCCATAAAAGGGACATCATATCGAGCACGAGACATTGTCAATACCGACTCTCGATGCAAATGGTATTTCGGATTTTATGGGATAGACATGAGTAAGCCCGGAGCTCAGGAATACTACGATTCGCTTTTCGAACTTTATGAATCATGGGGAATAGACTATATAAAGGCCGACGATTTACTATCTCCCATTTATGCACACGACGAAATAGAAGCGATAACCAAAGCCGCAAGAAAAAGAAAAAGGCCCATCGTCCTGAGCCTTTCTCCGGGCCCTGCCCCTGTCGAGAACATAAAACATTTGCAAAACGTAGCCCAACTATGGCGCATTTCCGAAGATTTCTGGGACGACTGGGAGGCTCTGAAAGAACAATTTCCACTTTGCCGGAAATGGCAAAAGTATATTTGTAAAGGGCACTGGCCCGACGCCGATATGCTCCCCATAGGCCCAATGGCACAAAGAGCCATGAGAGGAACTCCCCGAATGAGTAATTTTACACCAGACGAACAATACACGATGCTTACACTATGGGCCATGTTTAGATCCCCTCTGATGATTGGCTGTAATCTACCCGAAATAGACGATTTCACGCTAAACTTGATTACAAATAAAGAGGTACTTGACATCAATCAATATTCCAAAGGAAATAAAGAATTGTTCGATCGAAATGGAATAATCGCTTGGTATGCTCAAAGCGAAGACGAATTGACCCACTATATCGCCATATTTAACACTACCGATAAAGATATAGAATCTTACACCTTTCCACTACAAACCATAAATTATATCGGAGACGGTCACATCACCGATTTGTGGAAAAACGAATCAATGGAAATCAAAAATAACTCAGTCTCGTTTTCTGTTCCTGCGCATGGCGTAAAACTGATTAAACTAACTAAATAGTCTTGTAGGTATGAAATCATCACATTTTTATTATATAATACTATTCTCGTTTTTACTTGCCGCCTGTAAAGACGACGGGCCGGGTGAAAAAGAAAATTCGGACAACGACGTTCCCTCCGTAGCGACCAATACTTGGCTATTAAACAGTCTGGATAACATAGAAAATTATTCCAACTCGGATCCAGAAAACCGATACGATATAAATATGGTTCGTAACGAATACGAAAGTGTACAGCTCGTTATACAAACCGATAGTAAAAAAAGGCTGAAAATAGAACGTATCGGTAACAACGATGCCATTGAATTTCAATGTCGGAAACTGGAAGCTTTCAACGGGAAATACGATGTTCTGATTCCTTGCGATAACGAAATAGAACCCGACGACAAAGTAGTGCGAGCTTGGCTCACTTTTAAAGTCAAGTCCGAAGCCGAGGCTAAACGACATAAAGAAATCATACGATTCAAAACCGATGACAAAGAATATGCCGTAGCTATATCGATTAATGTCGTTAACGCCTCTTTGCCAGAAACTCCATCTATTGCCTCGGTATTCGGAATCAACCCTCAAAATTTCATATTCACCGGTCTATCGGAAGAACAAAAAATAGAAAAGCGCAAAGCAGCTTCGGATCTTTTATTGGAATATCGCATATCGCCCTACTTTTCCACATGGCTGAGCGGAACGATGAAAACCGAATGTTTCTCCTCGCCATACGCATGGAATGACGATCGCACCTGGGAATACTTGGCAGACAAACGTTTTAACCGTATTGCCTTGCCATCGCATGGGTTATCCGACGGTGAGTTAGAGATGATGCTGAATAAAGCTCGCGAAACCGGATTGCTAAACAAAGCATTTTTCTATGTATGGGACGAACCTACAAAGACCGATGAATATGAACAGATCAAAACTCTTTCGGATCGCATTCATCGATATGCACCGGAAGCCAAAGTGCTCACTACATTCTATTGCGGCCCTATCGACGGAGAACACAAAGACGATTTATTCGCCGTATTCGACATTCTAAATGGAGCGACATCTATTTATTGTACTGGCGTATGGGCGTTGCAGGATAATGAAAATCGCTCGGAGCAATGCAAAGCCAAATTAAAATCAGGACAAGAATGGTGGAGCTACGTGTGCATGTCCAACACTCCGGGGCTTGCCTCAAATTCTACCGCTATCGGTAACAGGGCGACCATGTGGCGTAATTATAAAGAACAAAATTCCGGATTCCTATATTGGGTCGTCAACGGATTCGCCAGCGTTTATCCCCTCAGACCTCGCCCTGAACTGCCCGAAGGAGACGGGATACTCATCTATCCCGGCGAATCGTTCGGCACAAACAAAATTTGTACCTCTGTCCGGTTGGAACGATGGCGCGATGGAGCCGAAGATTACGATATGTTGGTCTTGTACGAAAAAAAACTCGGACGATCGGCCGCCTTATCTCTTCTCAACAACGTTTATAAGAGTCCCTCGAATTACACAGATCAAAGCAAATACGCATTGGCTCTACGTAAAAATTTAATTGAAAACATCACAGAATAAATATTTCGATATGCAACATCACCTTTTCTATCGGCTTCTCATCATAAGCTGTACATTCTTTTTAATCTCTTGTCAACAAACAATCGAATGTTACCTTATACCTTCGACCGAAAAAGCATCTGATTTTTATAAAATTCAACCTCGAAATTCCGGCACGTTATTCCTCGCTAAAAATGAAGCGGAACATATCCAAATCGTTTTCAAAGGCTGTCCGGGAGAGACCTATAAAATACATCGAAACGAAAATGCCGACAATTCTATCCGATATAGTTGTCGGCAAATCAAATCGGTATATGGATTCGACGATGCCTTAGTCCCCATAGATGGAGAACAAGTTACTTTAAACGACTCTATCGCTAAACTATGGATTACATTCCGTACGGCCGAGTCGACCCGACCGGGGAAATACGAAGAACAAATTTCGATCGATGGTAACGGAAAACGGCAAAAAATAAAAATCGATCTTCAAGTGTACGACACGACATTACCCTCGACACCTTCGCTACCAGCAGCATTCGGGATCATAGAAAAGAATCTCATCGACTCGGCTTCGAAAGAACAAACTTTGCAAAACAAACTGGAATGGGCAGAATTATGCCTTGATTATCGCATGAACCCCTATTTCTCCACATGGTTGGCCAACAGCATGAAACATGAAGCATCTTCATCTCCGTGGAAATGGAACGACAAGCGAACGGTTCCTTTCCTATCGGACAAACGATTCAATCGGTTCGCTGTCCCCTACCACTCTCTGTCACACAACGAATTGGACAGCTTATTACAGCAATTAAAACAAACCGATTTACTCGATAAATCCTACTTCTACTTATGGGACGAACCTACTTATATGAAAGAATATCACCTCATCGGTCAATATTCCCAAGAAATACACAAGCTCATGCCCGAAGCAAAAGTCCTCACGACCTTTTACTGCGGACCAAAAGACGGGAAATACAAAGACCGGTTGTTTTCCGTATTCGACCTTTGGCGAGGAGACACTCAAATTTTCAGTATGAGCGCTTGGGCTTTACAAGCGAACGAAGCCAACGCAGACACATGCCGTTCTCTTCTCCGAGGCAATGAAGAATGGTGGACTTATGTCTGCATGGGACCCGGAGAAGAGCAACCCAATTTATTACTCACGATGGACGGATATCAGCATCGAGCTGTATTATGGCGCAGCTGGAAAGAGCGTACCACCGGATTCCTATATTGGGCAGTCAATGCCTATGCCGAATCCGACACATTGGCTTTTCGCAAAGACCTCCCCGAGGGCGACGGTGTGCTGATTTACCCCGGCCAATATTTCAACAGCACAAGCCCCGTAGTATCGATACGAATGGAACGTTGGAGAGACAGTATGGAAGACTATGAATACCTTGCCAAGCTCGAAAAGAAAATAGGAAGAGCCAAAAGCGAAACCCTTTTCCAATCTATATACCAATCGCCCGAAAAATACTCGAAAAACAACGCAGAAATAGAAAAATTCAGAAAATCCATTTTAGAAATTCTTAGTAAATAATTCTTTAATCATTTAAATTTCAAATCTATGAAAACAATTACTTCATTCAAAATCGCAGGTTTAATAACAGCCTGTCTTTTTGCAGCTATGCCTACAAAAGCGGACATCGGAGCTATTTCTTTCAAAACATCGGCTGCCGGTATGAATGCGTTGGAAACGACAATCGGGTCTAATCAAATGACTTTAGAAACATGGTTATATATAGACAATAGTACCGGATTTTTCGCCAGCAATATGCACAACGACAAGGGATTTGCATTAGGATTCGACGGGTGGTTTAAATTTCAGTTGGACGGAGCATCTATATGGATCGATCCTACTTCTTGGAAAGAGAACTGGACTCACATCGCTTGTGTCGCCGACGGAAGTCAGATGATTGTCTATGTTAACGGTGAAGTAGCCGGAACACAGGAGAATACAACAGGATATAATACGGAAGCCGATGGAAAGCCTCTTTTTTTGGGAACTGCTCCGTGGGGCAATCCTTGCAATTGCAAAATGGCAGACTTTCGACTTTGGAGTGTAGCCCGCACAGCAGAAGAAATAAAAAATAATTATCAGAAACAAGTAGAACCGTCCGCGACAGGACTGATTAAAAATTTCAATTTCGCAGAAGGTAATGGAGACCACACGGCCAACTTAGCAGAGCCCGAAGGGAATCAAGCATGGTGTATGGGCGCTATCGATACCGATTACAGTTGGGAAACAGTAGCGCAGATACCTACGAATCTACGGACAGAAAATCAAACCGAAAATTCATTCGACATTTTATGGGACGGAACCGACGGTAACACATGGAGTGTCGAATTATCTGCCAATGGACAAGTTGTCGACACGAAAACCAGACTTACCGAAAAGAAGGCCAGTTTCTCTAATCTCGATAAAAAAGATTACACTGTACGTGTAAAGGCACATTCGTTTATGGAAACTGCATTTTCCGATGCTTTCTCGGTCAATCTATCTACCTCCTCGGCCATAACCAATATTCATAAAAATATTTCTATTGTCAGACACAATAACGCAATCCAAATTGACGGCATTCAAACTGGAAAATTGATTTCGATATATACCGATCAAGGCATTTTGAGCCGACAAATTTCAGCCGAACACGAAACAACGGTTCTCAGTATAGAAGGATTCCCTCATGGCATATATTTCATCTCCATAGAAGGGTACGGTCCGACATTTAAAATTGCTCTTTAATAAATCTTCCATAAACTATAAAGGCGGGAACATGCAATGTCTCGCCTTTTCTGTATCTGCTTTTTCGGAACAAAAATATATCCTATCTTTGCACGCATGAGTAAGAATGAGAATATTATAAATAAGGTTCTAATCATCGACGATGAACCACAGATAAGACAGTTATTAGCCCGCATTTTAGGGCTGGAAGGATATGAAGTTTTACAGGCAGGAGACTGTAAAGCGGCAGTAAAACAAATGGAGTATTCTCCCAATGTTGTCTTATGCGATGTTTTTCTCCCCGACGGGAATGGTGTAGATTTCATAAAAACAATTAAAAAAATATCGCCCGAATCGGAAATCATTTTATTAACAGCCCACGGAAATATACCCGACGGGGTACAAGCCATAAAAAACGGAGCCTTCGACTACATAACCAAAGGTGACGACAATAACAAAATTATTCCTCTGATTAGTCGGGCTATGGAAAAAGCTCGAACTAACGGAGTAAAAAATCGTCCCGAAAAAGAAACCTTTCAGCAATATTCATTCAATTCTATTCTTGGTCAGTCAAAGCCTTTGCTGGAAGCTATCGCGTTGGCACGAAAAGTGGCATCAACCGATGTACCGGTTCTTTTAACCGGAGAGACCGGTACAGGAAAGGAAGTTTTCGCCCAAGCGATTCACCACGAGAGCAAACGAAATAAAGGAAATTTCGTTGCAATAAATTGTTCGGCATTTAGCAAAGAACTCTTGGAAAGCGAAATATTCGGACATAAAGCAGGCTCCTTTACCGGAGCCTTGAAAGACAAAAAGGGACTTTTCGAAGAGGCTCACAACGGAACGATATTTTTAGATGAAATCGGAGAAATGGCGATAGAGTTGCAAGCCAAGTTGCTTCGAGTATTAGAAACCGGAGAATATATCAAAATAGGTGAAACCAAACCGACATCTGTAAATGTTCGTATTATTGCAGCAACCAACCGAAACTTGCCGGAAGAAATAAATGCAGGGCATTTCAGGGAGGATTTGTTTTATCGGCTGTCGGTTTTCCAAATACATTTACCGCCTTTGAGAGAACGTCCGGGAGATATTAGACTTCTAACCGAAGCGTTTGTACAATCCTTATCCGAAAAAATGACCCATTCCTCGAAAACGGTTTCCAAAGCATTCATCGACATGCTCGAACAACAAGAATGGAAAGGCAATGTGCGTGAACTCAGAAACGTTATCGAAAGAAGTCTTATTGTTTGTGAAAGTGATGAGTTACACCCCGAAGATTTACCCATAGAAATACAAAATGCAACTTTTAAGGAAAAAAGTAGTAATAATAGTGGTTTCGAATTATCGGCTATGGAAAAACGCCACATCGCCCGAGTACTGGACTATACAAACGGTAATAAAACCGAAGCTGCAAAACTCCTAAAAATAGGACTTACCACTTTATATCGAAAAATAGAAGAATATAAACTCTAATTCTTTTCAAAATAATACACAACCCTACCAAAATGAAAAGGGAGCATCTGTTCGCCAGATGCTCCCTTTTCATTTATAATACTAATTATGAAGCAATTAAAATATTCAAAAACAATATTGGCACAACTTTGGCATACCCCAAACCGAAAAAAAATAATTTAGTATTCACTTAAAAAAAATGTAACATGGAATTTGACGCATTAGGTTTTGGAGTTTGTATACTCAGTGGAATTGCCTGTTTCTGGCTCTTCTATAAGTGCATAGACTGGTTTGAAAAAATTTAATTAAAAGGAGATTTAACATGTACACTGCATTATTTATTATCAGCGTAATTATGTTCGGGTATCTGATGTATGTATTAGTAAAACCCGAAAAGTTTTAGTCATTTATAAAGATTAAACACAATGAATACAGAGATATTAGGTGTTATTGCACAAATTGTCCTGATGGTCGTACTCGCCTACCCCATCGGGAAATACATTTCAAAGGTTTTCAAAGGTGAGAAAGTTTGGTCGGACTTCATGACTCCCATCGAAAAAATCATGTACAAACTGGGAGGTGTCGATCCAACAGAAGAGATGAACTGGAAACAATTCCTGAAAGCATTGCTCGTGATAAACCTCTTTTGGTTTTTCTGGGGAATGATATTGTTAGTTTCTCAGGGAGTACTGCCCCTAAATCCAGACGGCAATTTAGGACAGTCTGTTCATCAGGCATTCAACACATGTATCAGCTTCCTCGTGAATTGTAACTTACAACATTATAGCGGAGAGAGTGGGCTAAGCTATCTCACCCAGTTATTCGTTATCATGCTGTTCCAATTCATCACCGCTGCAACCGGTATGGCGGCAATGGCGGGTATCATGAAGGCATTGGCCGCTAAAACGACCAAAACAATTGGAAACTTCTGGTACTTCTTAGTAAGGAGCTGTACCCGTGTTTTACTTCCTATTTGCCTCGTTATCGGATTCATACTGATTATAGAAGGGACCCCTATGGGCTTTGACGGAAAGATGGAAGTGACTACAATAGAAGGACAAACACAATATGTATCGCAAGGTCCTACTGCGGCGATAGTTCCCATCAAACAATTAGGTACGAACGGAGGTGGATACTTCGGAGTAAATTCATCGCACCCTCTTGAAAATCCTACCTATCTCACTAATATGATAGAATGTTGGGCCATATTGATTTTACCTATGGCTATGGTATTCGCTTTTGGGTTTTACCTTAAACGAAAGAAATTAGCATACAGTATTTTCGGAGTAATGCTATTTGCTTACTTAGCCGGGGTATGGATAAATGTATCCCAAGAAACAGGTGGCAACCCGCGCATCGACGCAATGGGTATAGCACAAGACAACGGTGCTATGGAAGGAAAAGAAGTCCGACTGGGTTCTGCTGCTACGGCGCTTTGGAGCGTGACAACCACCGTTACTTCCAACGGCTCTGTAAACGGTATGCATGACTCTACCATGCCTCTCTCCGGCATGATCGAAATGCTGAACATGCAAATCAATACATGGTTCGGTGGTGTAGGTGTAGGTTGGATGAACTACTTTACTTTTATCATTATCGCCGTATTTATCAGTGGATTGATGGTTGGTCGTACCCCCGAATTCCTCGGCAAAAAAATAGAAGCTCGAGAAATGAAAATCGCTACGATCGTTGCCTTGTTACACCCATTTGTCATCTTAGTAGGAACCTCATTAGCGGCCTATTTATATGTCCATGCACCTTCCTTTGTCGAAAACGAAGGCGGTTGGTTGAATAACCCGGGATTCCACGGACTAAGCGAAATGCTTTATGAATTTACTTCCTGTGCCGCCAATAATGGTTCCGGTTTCGAGGGATTGGGTGATAATACATGGTTCTGGAACTACTCTTGCGGTATAGTATTGATACTCAGCCGATACCTTCCCATCGTAGGACAAGTTGCCATTGCAGGATTATTAGCCAATAAGAAATATGTACCAGAAAGTGCAGGAACCTTAAAAACCGATACAGTTACTTTCGGTGTCATGACCTTCGCTGTCATCTTTATCGTTGCAGCTCTGTCATTCTTCCCGGTTCAAGCATTAAGTACTATTGCAGAACATTTCAGCTTATAATAACAGAACGATAGATATGAAAAATAATAAATCAGCTTCTTTATTTGAAAAAGAGCAAGTTTTAACGAGCTTAAAACAATCATTCGTTAAATTGAATCCTCGAATCATGGTGAAAAACCCCATCATGTTCACGGTAGAAGTTTGTACAGCCATTATGTTCCTTGTGATGATTTATTCCATCTTTGACAACGCTCAAGGTTCATTCGTGTACAATGCATGGGTTTTTGTTATCTTGTTTATCACACTATTATTCGCCAACTTCGCCGAAGCTATCGCTGAGGCCCGAGGCAAAGCACAGGCTGATAGTTTGAGAAAAACCCGCGAAGAAACTCCGGCAAAACTACTTGTCAATGGACAAATAAAAACGACAAGTAGCTCTCAACTGAAAAAAGGTGATGTATTTATCTGTGAAGCAGGTGATACCATACCTGCCGATGGTGAAATCATAAACGGATTGGCTTCTATCGACGAAAGTGCGATTACCGGAGAAAGTGCTCCTGTAATTCGAGAAGCCGGTGGTGACAAAAGTTCAGTGACCGGTGGAACAAAAGTCCTTTCGGATCGCATCGAAGTGCTTGTCACACAACAACCGGGAGAAAGTTTCTTGGACAAAATGATTGCTCTCGTCGAAGGCGCTTCCAGACAAAAAACTCCTAACGAAATTGCGCTGACAATCCTTTTAGCCGGCTTCACATTGGTATTCCTAATCGTATGTGTAACCCTTAAACCGTTTGCCGACTATACAGGAACCGTTATTACAATAGCATCTTTCTTATCGTTGTTTGTCTGCCTTATCCCGACGACAATCGGAGGTTTGCTTTCAGCTATCGGTATAGCAGGAATGGATAGAGCTCTGAGAGCAAATGTAATTACCAAATCGGGAAAAGCAGTAGAAACTGCCGGAGATATCGATACTCTCCTTTTGGATAAAACAGGAACTATTACAATCGGAAACCGTAAAGCTACCCATTTCTATCCCGCCAACGGTTTGGAAAATCATGCTTTTGCCGAAATTTGTATGATGTCGTCTCTATCCGATGAAACTCCCGAAGGTAAATCTATCGTAGAACTGGCTCGTGAATCGGGTTTAAGAGTACACAACTTGAATACAACCGGTAGCAAGCTTATCAAATTCAGTGCCGAAACAAAATGTTCCGGTGTAGATTTAGCAGACGGTACTCGGATTAGAAAAGGGGCAGCAGAAGCTATTCGAAAAATTGCTCAAAACGCAAGCTACGAAATTCCACAAGATTTGGAAAATCGTATCACAGAGATTTCAAAAAATGGAGGAACCCCTCTTGTAGTTAGCGTCAATGAAAAACCTGCCGGTGTCATAGAATTACAAGATGTTATCAAACCGGGAATACAGGAACGGTTCGAACGGTTGCGTAAAATGGGAGTTAAAACAGTCATGGTTACCGGGGATAATCCATTAACGGCCAAATACATTGCAGAAAAAGCCGGTGTAGATGACTTCATCGCAGAAGCCAAACCCGAAGACAAAATGAACTACATCAAGAAAGAACAAAGTGCCGGTAAACTGGTAGCCATGATGGGCGACGGAACCAACGATGCTCCTGCTTTGGCCCAAGCGAATGTTGGTGTAGCTATGAATAGTGGAACTCAGGCAGCCAAAGAAGCTGGAAACATGGTAGACTTGGACAACGATCCGACGAAATTAATCGAAATTGTAGAAATCGGGAAACAATTATTAATGACTCGCGGGACCCTTACCACATTCTCCATCGCCAATGATGTCGCAAAATACTTTGCCATTATTCCGGCTCTATTCATGATAGCCGTACCAGAATTAGCTTCACTGAACATTATGGGATTACATAGCCCCGAAAGTGCTATTCTATCGGCCATTATTTTCAATGCAATCATTATTCCCATATTGATTCCATTGGCTTTAAGAGGTGTTCAATACAAGCCTATCGGAGCTTCGGCTTTACTCCGCCGCAACCTGCTCATTTACGGATTAGGTGGTATAATAGCTCCATTCGTCGGCATTAAACTCATAGATTTAGTAATAGGATTATTCTTTTAATAAAAGCAACAATGAAAAATTTCATAAAATCAATCAGGCTAACATTAGTTTTCTGCCTTTTCTTCTCGGTATTTTATATACTGATATTATGGATATTCGCCCAATTCGCAGGGCCAAACTCTGGAAACGCCGAGGTTGCGACCTTAGATGGGAAAGTAGTGGGTGCAGCCAATGTAGGGCAAGTCTTCACCGAAGACATCTATTTCTGGGGCCGTCCCTCTTGTGCCGGAGATGGATATGATGCCAGTAGTTCTGCCGGTAGCAACAAAGGACCTACGAACGAAGAATACTTGGCAGAAGTAGAAACTCGTATCGACACCTTCTTGGTACACCACCCTTATTTGGAACGTAAAGATGTACCGGCAGAAATGGTCACAGCCAGTGGTTCTGGTCTCGACCCTGACATCACGCCAGAAAGTGCATACGTACAAGTAAAGCGTGTTGCCGCAGCCAGAAATATGGACGAAACTACCGTAAAAGAAATAGTAGACCAAACAATTGAAAAACCATTTTTAGGATTATTCGGAACAGAGAAAGTAAACGTATTAAAATTGAACATTAATTTAGAAAATTATGAAAACAAATAAAAACATTTCAGCAATAGCTACCATGAAAAAGAAACAATTAATCGATAAAGAAGGCGCTAGCCTTATCAGAGCATTGATAATCATTTCGATTATAGGACTCCTTGCCATGTTTACCAATAAAGCATCTGCTCAAGTACGATTCAATGTACAAGGAGATTTAGTTAGCTCCTATGTGTGGAGAGGTATGTATCAAACAGGTGCCAGTATTCAACCGACGTTGAGTTTCAGTGTTGAAAACCTATCGTTGACGGCATGGGGATCCACCGACTTCGATGGTTATCGGAATGGTAATATTCCCTCTGCGAATAAAGAACTTGACTTGACTCTGGCTTATACCTTCCCCAAATTGGGACTAACAGTTTCAGTTGCCGATATGTGGTGGGCCGGACAGGGAGCTGGAAAATATTTCGATTTCAATAACAAGACGACAGCTCATCATTTCGAAGCAAGTCTTGCTTATGTACTTCCGGTAGAAAAATTTCCTCTTTCGATCGCATGGTACACCATGTTTGCCGGTATGGATAAAAATGAAAAAGGCGATAAAAACAACTACTCGTCTTATGTAGAACTCAATTATCCGTTCAGTGTAAAATCGGTCGATCTCAATGTAACATGTGGTATAGTACCTTATAAAGCACCTCAATACTATACCAACGGATTTGCCGTTACTAATGTAGCATTGAAAGGAAGCTACGCAATTAAAATCACAGATTCGTTCTCCCTTCCGATATTTTCACAAGTAATATGGAACCCTCGTATGGAAGATGCTCATATCGTATTCGGAATCACTCTTAAACCATAACAGGGAGAATGGATATAATTGAAAACGAAAAAAATGTACAATATTTTCTCGACTTGATAAAAAAATCGAGGAGAGGTAAGTTTAAACTCTACATCGGCATGATTGCCGGTGTAGGGAAATCTTATAGAATGCTACAAGAAGCCCACGAACTCTTAGAAAACGGCGTAGATGTGAAAGTGGGTTTCATAGAGACACACGGACGTACCGGTACAGAAGCTATCCTACAAGGGATTCCCGTTATCCCAAGAAAAAAAATTTTCTACAAAGGGAAAGAATTGGAAGAGATGGATTTGGATGCTATCCTTCAAATGCGTCCCGAATTGGTTATTGTTGATGAATTGGCTCATACCAACGTCGAAGGTAGTCGGAATGAAAAGCGATGGCAAGACGTCATGGAGTTACTCGATGCCGGTATCAATGTTATATCGGCAGTAAATATCCAACATATCGAAAGCCTGAACGAAGAGGTGCAGGAAATATCAGGAATCGAAGTTCGAGAACGAATTCCCGATCGTGTTTTGGAAGAGGCCGATGAAGTCGTAAATATAGACCTCACAGCAGAAGAATTGATCGAACGGTTAAAAGCCGGGAAAATATATAGGCCGGAAAAAATAGAATTGGCATTGAATAATTTTTTCAAGGCCGAGAATATTTTACAACTACGAGAACTCGCACTCAAAGAAGTTGCTTTACGGGTCGAAAAAAAAGTAGAAAACGAACTCCCCTTAGATACATCTCACGTACGTCATGAAAAATTCATGGCGTGTATCAGTTCCCACGAAAAAACGCCCCGCAAAATCATTCGACGCTGCGCTCGATTGGCTACACGATATAACACAAAATTTTTCGTACTATATGTACAAACGCCCAAAGAGGATCCCGATCGCATCTCGCTGGCAGATCAGCGACATCTGTTAAACCATTTCAAATTAGCCACTGAATTAGGTGGAGAAGTCATACAGGTACATTCCCCGCACATTCTCGAAAGCATTATAAAGGTCGCAATCGAAAAACAAATTACAACAATATGTACAGGAATTCCAGCACTGAAATTGCCCCAAACCATATTTACGGTGTCCAAATATAAAAATTTCATGAAATCTTTATCCGAGAACAATATAGATTTAATTATCTTAGCCTAATAAAAATACCCATCATGAATATAAAAACAAAGTTGCTTTTAAGTATAGGGCTCCTGACCGGAATGATTATTTTGCTGGTCTCCTTATCAGTTATCTATTTACAGATGCTGACGGCTGCCGAACCAGACAGCCCGATAGCTTCGACAGGCTTAAAACAAGCCGTTGTATGGGTGGCAATTATCGGAGGCATCTGCATAGTCTGCGGTATCACATTAGCTATCTGGCTTCCTCAATCGATAAATAGACCTATCAAGGAGCTAACCGACGGTATCCTCGAAATAGCGAATCGCAACTATGAAAAAAGGCTGAATATATCGGATAAAAACGAAGAATTTAAAAATGTGGTCGATAGTTTCAATAGAATGGCTCAACATTTGGCTGAATACAGATCTACCACCCTATCGACACTACTGGCACATAAAAAATTTCTCGAAGCAATTATCAATAGCATCAGCGATCCCATAATAGGATTAGATCCAGACCGCAAAATACTTTTCATAAATAGTGAAGCTCTGAACATACTGAATCTGAAAAAAGAAAACACAATCTTCAAATCGGCCGAAGAGATTTCTTTGAAGAATGATTTATTAAGGAAATTAATACGAGAATTGGTTTCTCCCAATCCTCAGAAAGAGCCTATCAAAATATATGCCGACAATAAAGAAAGTTACTTCAAAGCCTCCTATATAGAAATAGACAACACGAATCACGACAGTGAAGAACCCGAAAAACTGGGGCACGTAATTATATTGAAAAACATCACGGAGTTTAAAGAGCTGGATTCTGCGAAAACAACATTTATCTCGACGATATCTCATGAATTGAAGACTCCCATATCAGCCATTATGATGAGTTTGCAATTATTGGAAGACAGACGTATCGGGTCTCTTAACAAAGAACAAGAACAACTCTCCCAAAGTATTAAGGAAAACGGAGAACGGTTGCTCAATATCACCGGAGAATTGCTGAACATGACCCAAGTAGAAGCCGGAAAACTACAACTGATGCCCAAGATAACCCGGCCCATAGAATTGATCGAATATGCGATCAAGGCCAATCAGGTACAAGCCGACAAATTCAACATACACATCGAAGTCGATTATGACGAAAATACAAAGAAACTATTCGTCGACAGCGAAAAAATAGCATGGGTACTTACCAATCTTGTAAGCAATGCCATACGTTATTCCAAAGAAAACGGTCGCGTCATTATCGGCACTCACCAAGACGGCAATATGGTCGAAATCTACGTACAAGACTTTGGGAAGGGAATCGACCCTCGCTATCATCAAAGCATATTCGACCGTTATTTCCGAGTGCCGGGAACAAAAGTACAAGGCAGCGGATTAGGATTGTCTATATCCAAAGATTTTGTAGAAGCACATGGGGGGACTCTTTCCGTAGAAAGCGAATTAGGAAAAGGGAGCCGTTTTATACTAAGATTGAAATCATAATAAACGGGGACTAAAAATCTCACCAATCGATTTCCCGTATTCCCTTACTCCGTAAAAATGCATTCGCTCTACTGAAATGCCGACATCCGAAAAAGCCACGATCAGCCGATCGTGGCGACGGGTGCGCGGCTGTTAAAACCAAATGCTTGCGAGCATCAATAAGCGCAATCTTCTCCTTAGCATAACTCCCCCACAGCATAAACACGAGATTTTCTCTCTCATCGCTCAACTTTCGAATGACCGCATCGGTAAAAACCTCCCAGCCCATGTTTCGGTGCGATCCTGTTTCATGAGCTCGCACGGTAAGCACAGAATTCAAAGGAAATACACCTTGCCTCACCCACCGATCCAAATTACCCGAAGCGGGAATAGGCTTGCCCAAATCATCATGTATCTCCTTAAACATATTAAACAAAGAACCGGGAATAGCCACCCCCTCGGGCACAGAAAAACAAACACCGTAATACTGTCCGGGATTGGGATAGGGATCCTGGCCTAAAATAACAACTCTCACAGACTCGAAAGGACATGCATCGAATACATGAAATATCAAATGTCCCGGAGGCAAAACATGCGCACGGCCATATTCGCTCCGCACAAAAGAAACCAATCGCTCGAAATAGGGCTTATCGAACTCGTCTTGCAGCCTCTTTCGCCAACTTTCCTCTATCCTCACATTCATATCTTATAAATTATTTCTCCAATGACAGCGCCGCTTCGGACAACAATAAATACACTCGTACCGAAATCTCACTTGTCGCATTGCCTCTTGCAAAGTTACACAAACAATGCACTAAAAGATTCATACGGCCTACCTTTTTATTTTTAGAGTCATTACAACAACCAATAAACACTCGCCGATATACAAACAGACTTCTATTCGAACACAGAAAATCACATATTCCCAGCAGAGATTAATAATAAGTTATGACTGCGTTTAAACCTTTTTTCGTTAACTTCGTCAAATGAAAAAAGATTGCACATGAAACCACTACTTATCCTTATTTCGATTTTATTCGGATTCCTATCCATACAAGCCCAATATGATTATCCTTATGATAACGGCAATCATTACTACGATAATGCCCCACGTCTTATTATTCAGAAAAGCCGAATCATGGGTTGGTACGTTTCCGACATAAACGGAAACCGCATTAGCGACTATTACGAACAAATCCGACCTTATAGGCAAGGTCGGGCAGCAGCATTAGACAAAATCATGGGTTGGTGTTTCATTTCCCTCGACGGTAAACGATGCACCGATTATTACCTTCTCGTCGACGACTTCCACGAAGGGTATGCACTTGTCAAAGATAAAATCATGGGCTATTGTTTCATCAATAGGGACGGTCATCGACTCGGCGACTATTACGAAGAAGCCTATCCGTTTCACCGGGGCGTCGCTTTGGTGAAAGACAAAATCATGGGTTGGTACTTACTGAACACTGCCGGAAAGCGAATAAGCGACTATCACGATTCGCCTCGCGATTTTCAACCGACAAGACCACCGCACCGTCCGTGGTGAAAGCCGAATTTTCTATAATAGACAAAAGTAAAGAAATAAAAAAAGAGAGTTACAAAAGGTAACTCTCTTTTTTCAAGTGGTGCCAACGGGAATCGAACCAGTGACACAAGGATTTTCAGTCCTTTGCTCTACCAACTGAGCTATGGCACCATCATTTTTGCGTGTGCAAAGATAATAGGTTTATTCCAATTCACCAAATATATTGTCGAATTTTTCTGTTCAAAAATATAAATATGCAAACGACGCAAGGGACGAATAAATTCTTATTCTTCGGCAAGAGAATTCCACCCCTGTGCCCGAAGGGTTATCTCGGTATCGTCACGGGTTATCATGCAACAACCCAATTCTGGTTTTGTAATATGTCCTATCACTCGCACTCCGGGGATAGCAGCGACAATGTCGTGCTTTTCGAGAGGTACGGTAAAAAGCAATTCATAATCCTCGCCTCCATTCAATGCAGCAGTCACCAGATTCATATTAAATTCCTCCGCCATAGCTGCCGTCTGGTAATCGATCGGTATCCGGTCTTCATATATACGGCAGCCCACATGACTCTGCGAACAGATGTGCAATAATTCGGAGGAGAGCCCATCAGAAATATCCATCATGGCTGTCGGAACGATCCCGACTTTATCTAACTCGGCAACAATATCCTTACGGGCTTCTGGTTTCAATTGGCGTTCGAGCAGGTATTCATGCCCTTCGAACGCAGGCTTGAATTCGGCCTCTCCGGCAAACACCCGCTTCTCCCGTTCCAATAGTTGCAATCCCATATAGGCTGCTCCTAAATCGCCGCTGACACAAATCAAATCGTTTTCTTTCGCTCCGTTACGATAGACGACCTTCCCGGGTTCTCCTTCTCCGATACAGGTAATGCTGATAGTCAGCCCCGTCATCGAAGCCGATGTATCTCCCCCGACCAAATCCACCCCGTAGATATCGCAAGCGAGCTGTATGCCGGCATAAAGTTCTTCGAGATTTTCTACCGAAAAACGTTTGGAGACACCCAACGAAACAGTTATCTGACGCGGTGTCCCATTCATGGCATATATGTCGGAAAAATTAACCACCGCCGATTTATACCCCAAATGTTTCAACGGGACATAGGTAAGGTCGAAATGAACACCTTCGAGCAATAAATCGGTTGTAATCAACGTCTGTTTTCCTTGATAGTCGAGCACGGCCGAATCATCTCCCACCCCTTTTAGAGTAGAAGTGTTCTTCAACTGTATATGCCCGGTCAAACGCTCTATCAAACCAAATTCGCCTAACGAGGCAATTTCTGTACGTTTTATTTCTTCCATAAATTATAACAAAGTCCACAAGCTCATGGCTCATGGACTTCTTCTATTTCATATTAAAATTGTTCTACCAGTTCTTTCATAATAAAGCTCATTCTGGGCTGAGCTTCTGCCGCTGCCTTTTGCACCTCTTCGTGAGAACATTTCTCCACAATACCTTCTACCCCCAAATCGGTAATCACCGAAACGGCAAAGACTTCGATACCGGCATGACGCGCGACAATGACTTCGGGAACCGTACTCATGCCCACGGCATCACCGCCTATGATATGAAAGTAACGATACTCGGCCGGGGTTTCGAAAGTAGGTCCCTGTGTACCCACATACACACCTTGCTGTACTTTTATATGATTTTTTTCAGCTATTTCAAGAGCCTTTGCAATCAAACGGCGAGAATACGCCTCGCTCATATCGGGGAATCGTACACCCAATTCCTTATAATTGCGTCCATGCAACGGATGTTCGGGAAAGAGATTGATGTGGTCACGGATAATCATAATATCGCCGATGGCAAAATCGGGATTCATACCTCCGGCTGCATTCGAAACGAAGAGATGCTCTATTCCTAGTTCTTTCATGACACGCACCGGGAAGGTAACTTGTTTCATATCGTATCCCTCGTAATAGTGAAAACGCCCCTGCATAGCCATGACATCTTTCTTTCCCAATTTTCCGAATATCAACTTCCCCTGATGCCCTTCTACTGTCGACACCGGGAAATTGGGAATCTCGGTATAAGGAATTTCAGTCTTGTCTGTAATGTGGTCTACCAACTCGCCCAACCCAGTTCCCAATATAATGGCGGTCTTAGGCATCACCTGAACTTTTGCTGCGATATAGGCGGCTGTTTCTTTAATCTTTTCAATCATCACGTAATTATTTTGGTGAATAATATTCTACAAAAATAGAGTAACCCGAAAGCAAATACAATATCCCTATCGATTCTAATGAGCTACAATCTATTTCCGTTCGTTTTACAAATATAGCACAACCTCCGGTATTTCGGCTCTCCTCCAAAACATTTTTCTTAAATTTTCAGTAAATAATTCTTTCCAATATCTACTTTTTCTCTACCTTTGAATAATAATACCTGAAAAATGAAACAGTTTTTATTTTGTCTAACTATCTCTCTATATGGCAGCATATTGGCTGTGGGACAAACCACCGGGACACTAACCTCTCATAAATTTCAATCAGGAGGAATCGAGCGTAGTTATAAATACTATCAGCCGGCCAATCTCTCATCTGGGGCTCCTCTTGTCTTTGTACTTCATGGCTATGGTGGCACAGCCGATCCAAAAAGATTCGGTATGAATCCTATCGCCGATAAATACGGATTCGCCGTGTGTTATCCGCAAGGCGAACAAGATAAAAAAGGGAAAAACTGCTGGAATGTCGGCTATCCATTTCAGGCCGATATGACTATCGACGATATAAACTTTTTATGCGATCTTGCCTTATACCTTCAAAAGAATTACCGACTAAGCCCGCACAATACATTTTGCACGGGTTACTCCAATGGGGGAGAAATGTGCTATCTTTTAGCGTACAAACGTCCCGATATATTTACAGCAGTAGCTCCTGTTGCCGGGCTTACGCTAGAATGGATGTATCGGGAATTAGAAACAAACCGCCCTATCCCTCTATTCGAAATACACGGAACCGAAGACAAAACCTCTATGTGGAACGGAGACCCGAATAATGAAGGAGGCTGGGGGAAATATATAGCAGTACCTATCGCTGTAAACTATTGGGCTATTCAAAACAGATGCACTCATGAAATTACCGATACGATTGCCTCTATTGATTCTTTATCCAATCATACTATTATCAGCCATAAATACGTCAATGGTATAAACAGAAACGAAGTTTGGTTATACGAAATAAAAGGGGGTAAACATTCATGGGGAGAAAAAGACTTGAATACAAGCGAGCATATTTGGCTATTTTTCAGCAAATTCGTCCGTTAGGATACACAAAAACAATATAATAATTACATCAAAACAAATTCATCATGTTCACACAAATCAAAAATTTTTTAGTGCTTCTAATGGTTATTACCATTGCGTTCCCTTCGGCATGTAAAACAAAGTATCCTCCACTCCGAATTGGGAACTCCATCGGTATCAAAGACATGAACTACGAACGTCTCAAAGCGATGAAAGATGCCGGTATCGACTGCATAGAAATTACAACAGGTGGATTCATATCCACGAAGAAACCCAAAACAGATGCCGAAATTACGGAGTTGTTGACTCGTACCAAATTAGCAGCCGACTCTGCCGGTATTGAAATTTGGTCTATACACATGCCTTTCGGAAAAGACATCGATATTTCGCAAACCGACGAAAAAATACGGAAAAACAGCGTCGCTCTACACATGAAAGTACTCGAATTTTGTAAAATCATACAACCTAAAATCATTCTTTTCCACCCAAGCTGGTATCTGGGCCACAACGAGCGGAATGAACGTATTGCTCAGTTAGTACGCTCGGTAAATGAGCTCAATCCCAAAGTTAAAGAACTGGGAGCCAAAATGGTTATAGAAAATATGTTAGGATACGAACTCGTGAGAAACGAACAACATGAACGTCCCTTAGGTCGTACAGTAGAAGAAGTCAAACTCATCATGAAACAACTTCCTAAAAATGTATATTCTGCCATCGACATGAATCACATCGATAACCCAGAACTGCTCATACAGGCTATGGGCAAACGATTAAAATCTGTTCACATCGCCGACGGTGACGGACGACACGAGTGTCATTACATGCCTAACCCTTGTAGCGGAAAAGGAGACAACGATTGGATAAAAATACTGAAAGAGCTCTACAAAGCCGGATATACAGGGCCTTTTATGTATGAAGTAAAAACATCGGAATACAAAGAGTTCAAAGACCTCTATAACTGTTATCAAAACCTCTATCAAAATTTTATCGACTCAAACAAATAAAAACACATATAATATTATGAAAGATTTGAAAGACATATTATCGCATTTTTCTCTTGCCGGAAAAATTCTCGAAATTAAGCCATTAGGAGCAGGACTCATCAACGATTCTTATAAAGTAACCACCGCCGCCCCCGATACCCCCGACTATGTTTTACAGAGAATCAATCACTCGATCTTCAAAGATGTGGATATGCTGCAAAATAATTTTTACCAAGTCACGACTCATATCCGCCACAAATTAGAAACCAAAGGAGAAACCGATATAGACCGCAAGGTTTTAACCTTAATACCGACAACCGATGGTAAATTATACTATTTCGATGGAGAAAGTTATTGGAGAATACTCATCTTCATTCCAAACGCAAAAAGCTACGAAGCCGTAACCCCGGAATTCTCATATTATGCCGGACAAGCATTCGGTAATTTCCAAGCTATGCTGTCGGATATTCCGGTGGAACTGGGTGAAACGATTCCAGATTTTCACAATATGGAATTCCGATTAAAACAACTGCAAGAAGCCATAACAGCCGATCCTGTCGGTCGTGTGGCCTCCGTCAAACCCATCATCGACGAGCTAGACAAACGAGCCGACGCCATGTGTTTGGCCGAAAGATTGCATCGAGAAGGGAAATTGCCCAAACGCATTTGCCACTGCGACACCAAAGTGAATAACATGATGTTCGATGAAAACGGTCATGTATTATGCGTGATCGATCTCGATACAGTCATGCCCAGCTACATATTTTCCGACTTCGGCGATTTCATGCGAACGGCAGCCAATACCGGAGAAGAGGACGACAAGAATTTGGACAACGTCAATTTCAATATGGAAATATTTAAAGCATTTACCAAAGGATACTTAGAAACTGCTAAATCGTTTCTCACCGACATCGAAATCGACAATCTGCCCTATGCTGTTACCTTGTTTCCTTATATGCAAACCGTACGTTTCCTGACAGACTATATCAACGGCGACACCTATTACAAGATAAAATACCCCGAACACAATTTAGTTCGTACAAAGGCTCAATTCAAACTTCTACAAAGTGCCGAAGCCGCTATCCCCAAAATGAAGGCTTACATCAAAGAATGTTTGAGTAAATAAATTCATACTGCCCAATGAAAGAAAAAGAGCTCCCGAATAATTCGGGAGCTCTTTTTCTTTCATTGAAAACTCCTTAAAAAAATTCAAAACCCACTCTTTCTCCTCTTGGTTTTGGTTACCTTTGCACACTCAAATTCGAAACCAAGAATCATGAACTCCCCCAAAGGACTCTTCTACGCTATCATTTCTTCATCGACATTCGGGCTTGTACCCCTATTTGCCATACCTGCTTTACAAGCCGGTATCCCCCTCAACTCAGTAGTATTTTATCGATTCCTATTTTCCTCAATCTTGCTCGGCATTATACTCTGTATACGAAAAACGAACTTCAAAATCTCAGGGAAACAAGCCCTCATCATTTTCGGGTTGGCATTTTTATATGCGGCCACTTCCCTTCTTTTGACAAAATCGTATCTGTACATACCTAGCGGATTGGCTACTACCCTACACTTCCTTTATCCTGTACTCGTAACCTTACTGATGGTTACTTTTTTCAAAGACAAAGTTTCCGTCTCCATCATCATTGCAACAATAATGGCTATCGGCGGTGTCTACTTATTAAGCGGAAGCGAAGGTGGTACACTTAATTCCACAGGATTGGCATTAGCTCTCACAACCGTATTGACCTATGCCTCTTATATCGTCGGAATAAACAAATCGAGCGTAAGCGATATGGACGGTTTAAAACTCACGTTTTACGTTTTGTTATCGGGTGCATTCATTTTCTTGTTGAACTTAATCGTAAATCGGGAAATGCTTACTCCCATACCCTCTTGGGAAATCGGCGTTGATCTTATTCTTCTAGCCTTAGTGCCTACACTTATATCTGATCTAACCCTTATTCTTGCCGTCCAGCATGTCGGTTCGACGACAACGGCTGTATTGGGTTGCATGGAACCTTTAACAGCAGTCATTATGGGTGTATTATTTCTGGGTGAAAGTTGTAACTTCATACAAAGTATCGGTATTTGTATCATACTCATCGCTGTAACCACTGTTATCATAGCTCGTAATCCCCACGAAATAAAAAAGGGTCTGCAACTTATCCCCAAACTACTGCATAAATCAAGAGTCAAGTGATAGATGGCGAATGGGGCCGTTTTCTCTCACGACCGTTGTTTTCAGCTATCTCTACCCAATAAACACCCACACAAATAAGAAGCATAGCACCCAACTGTTCCCAAGAGAATCTATCCTGTCCTACCAGAAATGAAACAATCGAAGCGACGACCAAAATTAAATACCCATATATAGCCACGACTGTCGTACTCAGATATTTGAGACCTGTCGGTATTAGTAAATAACTGATAACAGTTGGAAATATCAACACAAACAGCAATAAGGCAATAGGCCAAAAATGTAGCGGAGGTGTAGTTAAAGACGCTTCATATCCAACAAAAGCCATAACGATAAGACTCGATACAGCCGCTCCTGAAAACGTATAACGCATAAGTGTATAAGGGCCTGTTCGTTTCAAAAACCGATTACTCAATATCAGATATACGGCATAAATCACAGAACTCACCAAACAAAAAAGATTACCGGAAAAAGCATCCGAAGCCAAATCATCGCTCTTTTGTGTTGAAATACAGAGTAGAGCCCCACCTAATCCTACTAAAATACCGACAATTTTCATCACAGTCGCTTTCTCATTAAAAAAGAAAACCGACAAAATAAAAACCCAAATGGGCTGCATAGAAGTAAAAATAGCCGCCGATACCGGAGTCGTTTTACTAAGTCCCATTAAATAGGAAAACATATAACCATAAATGCCGACAGCCCCCAACAAAAACAGATAAATTTTATCTTTTACCGAAGCCGTCTCCGGTTTTGCCCAATACCCTATGATCCAAAAAGCCACGGCTGCAAAAACACAACGAAAAGTCACACCGGTTAGCGGGGCGATCCACAAAGGCAACAAATATCGTAACGCATTTACGTTTAATCCGCTAAACGTTTTTGAAACGACCATAGCCAAATTGGCTTCCTGAATTTTATTTGTCATAACTTTTCCAGAGATTTATCACTATCACAACTATCATTAAACAAAAACGTATGGCGAAGATAATATGCCCCTAAAACGACAAGTAGTGTTATAACCAAATTAAATATAAATGCAAACTGCTGAGTATGAATATGGAATAGAGATTGTAATGTATCGATAATCGTAGGACAAAGTAAGATAGCCAAATAATTCATAGACATGACAAATGCGAGAGCCAAAGTCACTTTATCGGGTGTAGCTACTCTCGTTGTCTGATCATAAATAACAGGTTGCATCACCCCATACCCGAACCCGATAAATATGGCTCCAAGTCCCAATATCCATTCATTGCCCGACAACAATATCAGAACCATACCTCCTGCCATACACAATAGACTCACACATTTTGTAAACGACCCAAAAATCGATAACACTCGATTCAATATGAAACCGGGAGCCATAATAGCTAAATAAAACAAAGAAATAATAATTCCCGAGGCTCCCGTGTCGAAATGATATTCCTTCATCAAAAATGGTAAATTGAAGCTAACGATAACAGCTAAATAAGTTACCAGGCCATAAAACAACATGAGAGAAACCAACCTCTTCACTTCTATTTTACCCGATACAGTCACCTTTACTGGGGCTACCGATATAGTATCTCGTTTCAAATAAAAAGACAAAAAGAACGATACCACAGGGAAAAAATAAACAATAAAAGGCAAGTGCCAATTAATCTCTGCCAAATATCCAGTCAATACAGTCGCCGTCACTAACGTTATATTTGTAATCGCAGAACTCAAACCAAACTGTCGAGTACGATATCGACCTATAAAATGGCGAGAAATCAAACCCGTCGACAACGGAACTATCATACCCGAGCCAATACCCAACAACGCACTCACCGCTATTAACTGCCACATTCGGGAAGAAAGCATATATAGCAAACCACTTAATGCAAAAATAATTAATCCAACTTGTAACAAGACGATGTTATTAATACGTTCGGTCAACTTCCCGGATAACAAGATGAAAGGTATAGTCAATAGCGAAGGTAGTGAAGATAACAGTTGTATGTCGAACTCCGAAGAATGCGGAAATATTGTAGACATCTGTCCCAAAATAGGGGAAACAGCTAGACCCGGTAATGCATTTAAAGCTGAAATAGACCATATTCCCAAAAGCGTAATCAAAGGTATAGTCCCTTGTCCAGTTTCTATTTTCATAATCACATCTTTTTTATGCTTGCATTTTCAAAAACAATAATCACCTTCGAATGTTTACCGGTACTATTCTAATATTTTAATAAGTGCCAAATTGTGTATGAATAGACAAATCGGTCAAACTTTCACCTTACAAGGCTGTTGTTTTATCGAAGAGCCGTACAAAATAATCCGGCTTTATAGTTCTAACTCATAAAATTTTATACAATGAAAGATTTGAATTTCAGAGAAGGAGATGCCAAGACAAGTATCTTCGGGTCCAACGAAATGTTGAAACCATCACCGGTAGATCGTATTCCCGATGCACCTACAACACCAGAGATCGCATACCAAATGGTTAAAGACGAAACATTCGCTCAAACACAACCTCGATTAAATCTGGCTACATTCGTAACCACCTACATGGACGACTACGCAACCAAATTGATGAATGAAGCGATCAACATCAACTATATCGATGAAACAGAATATCCGCGTATCGCTGTCATGAATGCCAAATGTATAAATATCATGGCTAACCTTTGGAACTCTCCCGAAGAGGAAAAATGGAAAAGCGGAGCTTTGGCCATAGGTTCTTCCGAAGCCTGTATGCTCGGCGGTGTCGCAGCATGGCTACGTTGGCGTAAAAAACGTCAGACAGAAGGGAAGCCTACCGATAAACCCAATTTTGTTATCTCTTCGGGATTTCAAGTCGTTTGGGAAAAATTTGCACAACTTTGGCAAATCGAGATGCGAGAAGTTCCCCTGACTCTCGAAAAAACAACCCTCGACCCGGTAGAAGCTTTAAAGATGTGCGATGAAAATACAATTTGCATCGTTCCTATCGAGGGCGTAACTTGGACCGGATTGAACGATGACGTCGAAGCTCTCGACAAAGCCCTCGACGAATTCAACAAAAAAACAGGATATGACATTCCTATCCACGTAGATGCAGCTTCCGGTGGATTTATATTACCTTTCCTCGATCCACACAAAAAATGGGATTTCAGATTAAAATGGGTTCTATCAATCAGTACATCGGGGCACAAATTCGGATTGGTATACCCCGGTCTAGGCTGGGTCGTTTGGAAAGACAAAAAATACCTCCCCGACGAAATGTCATTCAGTGTAAACTATTTAGGAGCGAATATCACACAAGTAGGGCTCAATTTCTCACGCCCGGCAGCTCAAATATTGGGACAATATTACCAATTTATCCGATTGGGATTTCAAGGATACAAAGCCGTCCAATACAATAGTATGCAAATAACCCAATACCTCCACGACGAAATCGGTAAAATGGCTCCATTTGTCAATTACAGCGATCATGTTGAAAACCCATTGTTCATCTGGTATATGAAGCCCGATTACGCAAAAACGGCAAAATGGACTCTATATGACTTGCAAGACAAATTGAAACAAGGCGGCTGGATGGTTCCGGCATATACTCTACCCGAAAATATTCAAAACTATGTAGTCATGCGTATCGTCGTACGTCAAGGGTTCAGCAGGGATATGGCCGACATGTTGCTAAACGATATTCGCGATGCCGTCGCGTCTCTCGAAAAATTGGAATACCCGACCAATACTCGTATCGCACAAGACAAAAATATTGAAGTGAAAGGTTCGGTATTTACCCATACGGGGAACCGCCATAAAACAAAAAAATAGGAATATGAAAAAAACTATTTCGGTTTCCCAAATCAAACAAGCGGTCAACGAAGCGTACGATCTCTATAAAAATAACCAAGACGGTAAGAATGCCGACTATATTCCCTATCTTGCCAACATCGACAAAAACTTGTTCGGTATCAGCGTATGTCTACTGGACGGACAAATTATCGAAGTCGGAGATACTCAATATAAATTCGGTATAGAGTCGGTTTCTAAGGTGCACACCGCCATATTGGTATTACGCCAATATGGCGCAGAAAAGCTCCTTTCCATGATTGGAGCCGATGCGACAGGATTACCGTTCAATTCAATAATCGCTATTTTGTTGGAAAACGATCACCCCTCGACCCCATTGGTTAATGCCGGAGCTATCACCGCATGCAGTATGGTTCAACCAGTTGGTAATCCAAAAGAAAAATGGGCTGCGATAGTGAAAAATATCACTGAACTCTCGGGAAGTGCTCCCGAATTGATAGATGAATTGTATCGCTCCGAATCGGCTACAAATTTCAACAACCGCTCAATTACATGGTTATTGAAAAACTACAACCGTATTTATGACGATCCCGATCTGTCGCTCGACCTCTATACTCGTCAATGCTCTTTGGGAATCACGGCAGAACAGCTTTCTGTATGCGGTGCGACCATAGCCAATAAAGGAGTCAATCCAAAAAACGGAGCAAGAGTATTCGATGCCTCGCTGTCTCCTCAAATTACATCGCTGATAGCGACAGTAGGATTTTACGAACACACCGGAGACTGGCTCTTCACTTCGGGAATCCCTGCAAAAACCGGAGTAGGCGGAGGTATCATGGGAGTTCTTCCCGGAATCATGGGTATTGCAGCCTTTGCACCCCCTATCGATGCAGCAGGCAACTCGGTTAAGGCTCAACTGGCAATCAAACATATTATGAATAAACTCGACCTGTCGGTATTCAGTGGCGATCAGGTTAATGTCCAGTAAAAACATCTTTCATAGCAAAAAGAAACCCAGATAGAGTAAACTATTTGGGTTTCTTTTTGCTATCTTTGTTCAATATTTTTTCCATATTATCCATATCTTTACCGAAAATTCACATAACATGAAAAACAAAATGATCCAAAAAATAGGTTTAGCCATTACTACCTCTCTTTTATCTTGGAATATTTCATTCGCACAGACAATCGACAGTTATATACCATCGCAAAAGAATATCGAAGCTCGAAAAAAATTTCAAGACAACAAATTCGGAATCTTCATACACTGGGGCATTTACAGCATGTTGGCACAAGGAGAATGGTACATGACCAATCACAACATCGACTGGCGAGAATATGAAAAATTGGCATCAGGATTTTATCCGTCTCGGTTCAACGCAGCCGAGTGGGTGTCGGCAATCAAGGCCTCAGGGGCAAAATACATTTGTATTACCAGCCGACACCATGATGGATTTTCTATGTTTCACACCCAACAGTCCGACTTTAATATCGTAGATGCGACACCTTTTAAACGCGATATTTTAAAAGAATTGGCCGACGAATGCCACAAACAAGACATTAAGCTCCATTTGTATTATTCTCATATAGACTGGCGTAGAGAAGATTACCCGGCCGGAGGCAATACCGGGAAAGGAACCGGTCGTACCAATGGACACGGAGATTGGCCCAGTTATTATCGGTTCATGAATAACCAGCTTACAGAACTACTAACCAATTACGGGCCGATCGGAGCTATATGGTTCGACGGAGTATGGGACCGTCCCTCCAATTTCGATTGGCAACTAAAAGAGCAATATGATTTGATACACAAGCTACAACCGGCATGCCTCATTGGGAATAATCACCACCGAGACGTATATGCAGGAGAAGATATACAAATCTTCGAAAGAGACGTCCCCGGTGAAAACACAGCAGGCTATTCTACTCAGGCAATAAGCGCCCTCCCATTAGAGACCTGTCAAACTATGAATGGTATGTGGGGGTATAAAATCACCGACCAAAATTACAAATCTACTAAGGCTCTGATCCATTATCTCGTTCGCACGGCCGGACGAAACGCTAACTTGTTATTAAATATAGGTCCGCAGCCCAATGGAGAGCTCCCGGCTTTGGCGATAGACCGTTTAAATGGTATGGGTAAGTGGCTATCGAAATACGGCGAAACCATTTACGACAGCAGAGGTGGCGATATTCCCCCACATAGCTGGGGAGTATCCACCCGAAAAGGGAATCGCCTCTTTATCCATATTTTGGACTTGAAAGAAAATGGACTCTATATACCACTGAAAGTCCCAATAAAAAAGGCAATGAAATTTTCAAATCAAGCTCCCATCGAATTCAAACAAGATAAAGACGGTACATTATTGAAATTTCCCCAAATACCGGACGAAATCGACTACATCGTAGAGCTCGTACTAAAATAGCACAAAATCAACGAAAAGGACGATGCTAAAACCGATACCTACCGGCCTACGGTTTTTGTGTCTCCTTATCTTGTGCATTGAATTTTTGCAATAGGCTCGTCACATAGACCGTAAAAATAGGGAACATCATCATACCCAATGCAGCCAAAACGACCGAAAGAATCTTTCCGGTAACGGTAACAGCATAGATGTTCGAACCTACTGTCGTCACGTCCATAAAAGCCCACCACAAAGCATCGGTATACCGAGTAACCATTGGATTAACCGCATGTTCTAAAACAAAAAATATAAGACTCGAAAAGTAAACTGTCGCCATAAGCATGGTAACATACGAAATAAACAAGCTCGATATTTTATTATAGGATAACCACCCTACCACGATAGCCAAGGCATATCCGCTTCTCACTAACGGAATAAACCGAAGAAAATAATAAGTCTCGGAAGAAAAATTTAAATTCAAATAGGAAAATATATTCAAATAAGGTATCGATACGAGAAAAAAGATAAATCGGTTTCTAAGATATTTCCATTTATGATCGGATAAAACAAATTCCAACCAAAAATCGAACATAAAGAAACTGCATATCCATAATTGTATTTCCATATAATTCCCTTGATTCAAGAAAGATATGTTATGAAATGTATCTATCGATATGGTTATAATCAGAAAAACCGATAACAATAAAATCAATATGTGCAATATGCCATAAATTCTCGACTCATAATTTCTCCACCCCCCGATTATCTTTTTTCCCATTTTTCTTTCCTCATAAATTATGCGACGATAAAACAACAAGCGACCGACGTTTGTTTATCTACACGAATGTAGATGCTCCTATTAGTAAACTTAATATCAACAAATATGACAAACATCGGAAAATCAGTAAAATTAGGCGTATTTACGCTTGCAATTATGAATGTAACGGCTGTCGTATCCCTCCGGGGACTGCCTGCCGAAGCTGAATATGGAGTCAGTTCAGCGTTCTATTATCTATTCGCAGCCTTAGTATTCCTCATTCCTACGGCGCTAGTCGCAGCCGAACTGGCTGCCATGTTTCAAGACAAGCAAGGCGGAGTCTTTCGTTGGGTAGGAGAAGCATTCGGTAAAAAAGCCGGATTCCTTGCCATTTGGTTACAATGGATAGAAAGTACCATTTGGTATCCTACCGTACTAACCTTTGGAGCTGTCGCCATTGCATTTATAGGCATGGATCATACAGGGGACATGTTATTGGCCTCCAACCGTTTCTACACATTAGCAGTCGTATTATTCATTTATTGGCTAGCAACATTCATCTCATTGAAAGGTTTAGGCTGGGTAGGGAAAGTCGCCAAAATAGGCGGTTTGGTCGGTACAATCATTCCCGCCGGACTTTTAGTCATTTTGGCAATTGTATATCTACTAATGGGAGGTAAATCCCAAATGGATTTTTCAGGTAACTTCCTCCCCGATTTCACCAATTTCGACAATCTCGTTTTAGCCGCCAGTATCTTCTTATTCTATGCCGGAATGGAGATGGGCGGTATACACGTAAAAGATATAAATAATCCGTCTAAAAATTATCCCAAAGCCGTTTTCATAGGCTCCGCCATTACAGTCCTAATCTTTGTTTTAGGTACATTCGCCCTCGGGATCATTATCCCTCAAAAAGATATCAACCTAACACAAAGTCTTTTAGTCGGATTCGACAACTATTTCAACTTTATTAAAGCGTCTTGGCTATCCCCCATAATAGCCATAGCTCTTGCATTCGGTGTTTTAGCCGGAGTACTGACTTGGGTAGCCGGTCCGTCAAAAGGTATCTTCGCAGTAGGCCGTGCCGGATACCTTCCTCCTTTTTTCCAAAAAACCAATAAAATAGGAGTACAGAAAAATATTCTTTATTTACAAGGAGGTGCAGTTACATTATTAAGTCTATTATTCGTTATTATGCCTTCGGTACAAAGTTTTTACCAAATCATGTCTCAGTTAACGGTAGTTCTTTATCTGATTATGTATATGTTAATGTTCTCTGCCGCAATTTATCTACGATACAATATGAAAAAAACCAATCGCCCATTCCGAATAGGAAACAAAGGCAACGGATTAATGTGGTTCATAGGAGGATTGGGATTCTGCGGTTCACTTCTTGCCTTCGTTCTAAGTTTTATTCCCCCCAGTCAAATATCGGTCGGCAGTAATGCCGTATGGTTTTCTGTTCTCATTATAGGAGCCCTGATAGTCGTTATCGCGCCATTTATTATTTATTCATCTCGCAAACCCAGTTGGACAAACAGCGATAGCCAATTCGAACCATTCCATTGGGAAGAAACCACACCGAACACACCAACTTCAAACCCGGCAAAAGAATCGAATGAAACCTCTCCCGGTAAATAATCTCATACAAATACAAACAAAAAAAGCTGATACGTAAAATCGTATCAGCTTTTTTTGTCGATAGTAAAACATAATTATTCCGCCGGCTTAACATTCCATACGAACAAAGCTAAAACGAATGATAAAATCGAAGCCCCTATCCAGAAAATAGAAACCGGTAAAAAATCATACGTCACAACACCATCGGATACAACCTTAAAATTCTCTATTAGTGTACCCGATATCACATCTTGTAAACCGGCTGCAATATAACTCGCCATACCAACGACACCCAATGCCGCACCGGTCGCATTACGAGGAACAATATCGACAGCCATCAACCCTCCCAAGAAACAAATCAGCACCCCGATAGCGATACCGAAAAGAATCATACTTATCACATTGAGTACAAGGCTATCTCCTCCCAACAGGAATAAGGTCAATGCAATCGTATTGAGCACACCGAAAATAAAGGCCGGCATATTTCTTTTCCCTTTAAAAAATTTATCGGAAAACCAGCCAGAAAGCACAGTTCCGAATATTCCTAACAGAGCATTTATGCCAATCACCGTAGTTGCCAACTCCAACGAATACCCTTTTTCCATCTCCAAGAAACGTACTCCCCAACTGTTCACCGCATATCGGCTAACATACATAAACGCACTGGCCAACGCCAAAATCCAAACGTACGGATTCTTCAATACTCCTTTCTGAGCCTTATTGGTCGATTCTTTCGGTGGATTTCCTACATGAGGAAGCCCTCTACTTTCCGGACTATCATGTAAAAAGAAAATAATAATAACGACTCCTATTGCACCTGCTATAAAAGAACCGACAAAACCGGCTTGCCACCCGAGCCAACCTACGACAGACCCAACGAATATAAAGGATAAAAACTCTCCTAAATTATGACTGGCACTGAAAAATCCATAATAAGTTCCTCGCTCTTTCGGCGGAAACCAGCGAGATAATGCAATAATGGCAGGACCAGCCCCCATCGATTGAGACCAACCGTTTATCGCCCACATAATAAAAAAGCAGACAAAAAACGCCATAGACGATAGCCCGGCTAACCCACTCGTCATACCTAATAACCCTACAATAAGGTTAGCGACCGACGAGACAATTAGTCCGGTTGCCATAAATCGCTTAATATTAGAGTGGTCGGCCATAAAACTATTGACAAATTTTCCAATAGCATACGCAAAAAGGAGAGCCGAACCGACAATACCCAATTGTTGATCATTCAACATTCCACTTTCGACGATAGGTGTCTTTACCACGTTTAATCCCGTACGGCAAACATAATAAAGACTATACCCCAATGTCCCGGCAAAAAAACTTTGTAGTCTCAATTTCTTTGTCAGCTTCACAGCCTCTTCATCAGTTAATGACACGGGCCTTTCTGCCGGAGGTAAAGCCCGATAAAAGTCAATAATTTTTTTTAGCATCTTTCTTTATTTTTGAATTAGATTTAATCGCGTGTTTCGTTCTATATTGTTTTTGTTTCGTTTCGTATGCAAATGTAATGAAAAAATGAACTATAAAAATATTTTTTACCTATTAATATACTCACATTCCCGAAAGGTAGAGAAACAGTAATGTAAACATATAATTTCCCCTTTATACTTTTCACCCACAAAGAACTTTCATCACTACATATTTGTTATTATTCAAAACAGTAATCATGAAATTAAAACGTATAGAAGCAATATTTACCCCACCGGCATCTCACATGGTCGGCGACGGATTCAAAGTACACCAATTCATTCCTAGTGTAAAGGGGCTGGACATGAAGCGTATGGACCCATTCCTGATGCTCGACTACAATGCCAAACAGCATGTCGAAGCAAGTTCGAAACCCAAAGGTGTAGGAGTTCACCCTCATAGGGGATTCGAAACCGTAACCTTAGCCTACAAAGGCCGGATCGCCCACCACGATAGCGCCGGAAATGCAGGAGTTATCGGTGAAGGTGATGTTCAATGGATGACGGCGGCTTCGGGAGTCCTCCATAAGGAATATTACGAAGAAGAATGGGCTCGGAAAGGAGGTGATTTTCAAATGGTACAACTATGGGTAAACCTGCCACGGAAGTACAAAGAAGAGAGACCTCGTTATCAAGCCTTAGCGTCCAATGATTTCGAACGAGTCTATCTATCGGGGAATAATAGCTATATAGAAATAATCGCCGGAGAATATGCAGGGAAAAAAGGAAAGGCAATGACATTCTCTCCGATTCATTTAATGAATGCCCGACTCACACAAGGTGATAAAGCCGAATTTTCCTTCCCCAAAGATTATACTACCTTTTTATTAGTCATCGAAGGGAACATCTATATAAATGAATCTGTCGATGTAAAAGCAGACCATTTATTGCTATTTGCATACGAAGGAGAAACATTCTCAATCACTACATCGAAAAATAGCGTTGTATTAATAGTTTCAGGAGAGCCCTTAAAAGAATCTATCGCAGCATACGGGCCATTCGTAATGAACACACAAAAAGAATTGGTTCAAGCCTTCGAAGATTTCAACAAGGGTAAATATGGTATATTGAACGACTAAAAATATCAACTATGGCAAAAGTAAAGAAAAAGAGTACAAAGAAAAAAAACGACGAGTCGTCTATTTACTCTGGTGTAGCTATCAATATAGCCGACGATTGCAAAACGAGTAAAAAAATGGTCAAAGATTGGACTAAAATCATGAACAACAATGCCAACTCGTCTCCTTTGTACAATGATCCGCAAGAGAAAAACAAATAGAAAGATAAATTTTTCTCTTTCCCGATAATTTTACAGTTATTTTCATACCTTTGAGGAAACAGACAGATTTTATCTATAATCCTCAAATCGTATGAGTATGAATACACGTCTGCTCCTCATAACCTTTTTATGCGTATTCTCTATTGGACAATGCATTGCCCAAACATGGTACACAGGTAAAGACAACTTTCGTCAGGCAATTTTCCAAGACAGTATTCTATCCGATTACAATTATCAAGCCGAAAAAGATATCGTCAACGTAACCGAAACCGATATACACCCGGGAGAAGGGTTTCGTCCTTCTTTATCGTTGGACATTGCCAATCGAAATAATCGGGAAAACAAAAAATATCCGGTATACCGGCAAAGCCAAACAGGGACAATCACAAAAGCCGGATATGTAGAAAAAACTGTATGGGGAGTGGTATGGGGATATGGCGATTCTTCAAATTTCCACGCATTGCTTCTCCGAGCCGGCAACCCGGATCCATACGGCTACCATATTCCCGAATTACAATACAGCATCATCACTGTTGCCGAGGGAGATACAATCTTCCATGCGCCGTGGAATACATTGTCTTCCCCATATATCAATCCCGAAACAGATTACAACCGCATACACGTTGTTCCCGTTAACGGAGGATACGAAATATTCATCGGAAAAGAGCGGGAATGCCGCATAGGAATCTGCCACGACGACAGACTCTTCGGAAGTTCGGCAGGAGTCTATATAGGAAGCGGAGCGAAAATAAAAATGAAAAACTGGTCCCTTTCTCCGGTTGAATATATAGAGCGAAAAGTCTTTCTGACAGCCGACAAATTATATGAATATTTGAATATAAGCACAAACGAAATTGAAGGTTTTTACGAACCTCTACAATCCGTTTCTGCCTCGGACAATATTCGATTAGGCGGGAATTATCAACTCGCTGCAATTTCTACTCAACAGCATATTCTGCTCCTTTACGTCAATGGAGCACAAAGATTCCAAGATCAATGGGAAACCGGTATGATCAAAGCAATTTTAAAACCTACCGGGCTTGTGAACATCTTCAATGTCACTTGGTTTGATGCTGAACATAAACCATTGAAAGATGGCGTAAAAGCTGTCATATTGTCCAATCATATCATTTCTATCTACTTCGATAAAGAAGGCGTGATACTAAAATGGGCACAAACCGGCAATAAGAAAGAATTCGACACTCCTTTTCATTATTCCATGTATCAAGATATACTCTACAATACTACACTCATACCGTCTTTCTTTATCTCTTCATTGTAAATATTATCCGAAAAAAAGAAGCCAAAGGTGCAACAGTATCAAAAAACGAATATTGTTGAAATGAATAAAAAAACTTGCATATCATTCACTTTTTTTATAAAAACAGGTATACTCCAAAGTGCTCTATTCTTTATATAATATTTAAAAATCAACACATTACAAATAATCCACATCTTTTTCTCATTTAAATTTTATTAATTTGCAGGTCGATATCGCAGTATCATCATTTTCATGACAACAAGTAGTGTTGCTACTGGGCGATAAAAATTACTCGACGAAAACGCTTCGCCATATTTAAAGTTCAGAACAGGCGGACAACTCTGCGTTTTCTTCTTTTATTATGCCCGATCGGAGTTGGCGGGCAACGAACATTAAATTCAGCCTTATGAAAAAAACATCTTACTTGATGGTAGGAACCATCCTACTCGCAAATGTCCTCAATGTTTCCGCACAAGGAACAACCAGAAAAATAATCACAGAGAAAAAAACTTCTCAGGGACGTATGGTCGATCCCCAATCCGAGGTTATCACTGCACCCCAAATCGCCGAATTAGAAGTAAGCCAAACAAAATGCGACACTACATTCCGATTCGACCATGACGGTACTGTCGACCTTCAAAATGCCAGAGCATTAGCACTGTCGGCCTTTCAAAAACATCATGACGCAGACATCATTGTCGGTGCTTTGATGAACACCCGTATGACTGCCCAATATATCGAAGTAAACATCGAAGGATTCCCTGCTCGTTATAGCAAAATACGTCCTGCTACACGGGAAGACTTGTGGATGCTCGACTTTATCAACTACGGAAACAAAAGTAAAAATACTGACGCCATAAAAAAATAACGATTCTTTCACCCTCACAGAATAATACATTGCATCATGAAAAAATTACTCTTCCTTTCATTCTGTCTGATATGGCTCCCTCTGTTTTCTTCGGCTCAAATCATTCAAGGAGAATCGACTACTACTCAAACATTATTCGTTCCTGAAAAGAAAATTCCCGAAAAAGGATATCCCCGCTATCAAGGAGACATCTACTTAGGTTATGCAGGTGACGATATTTGCCTCTCTTTAACGACAACTCACGGCATACGTATTAACAAATACCTGTTTGCCGGAGCGGGAATCGGTATAGAATACGGCGACCTGTGGTTTTATCACGACAGATATAAAGATTGGCTATGTGAGACCTCCAATATACCTTTATTCATCAACTTAAAAGGATACTATCCAGTAGCTAAAAAGATAGAACCATACGTCAGTTTATCCCTCGGTTATGCATACAATATAGACGAATACTCCGGATTCTATTGCGATGCCAGTATAGGAATACGACTATGGAAATTTTGCGTGGGTATAGGATTCATACACCATGAATGCACAGGATTAACCGGTGAAGACTATTATAACAATACTTTTGAAGATGAACTATGGACAAGAAATAAGTTCCAAGTTAAAATAGGATTCCAGTGGTAGAACTCAACGAAAGTTAAAAAGTAGACGACTGTTTGAGTAAATTCAAACAGTCGTCTACTTTTCTATACATTTACCAAATAAAGACCCTTAATATGAACGGGCGAACAAAACCCGACGAGCCGAAGGTTTTCCGGTAACCATGCAAACACCCGGAGTCGTATCGCCATCGAACGGGATACAGCGAATCGTCGCTTTCGTCTCTTCCTTAATACGTTCCTCCGTTTCGGTGGTTCCGTCCCAGTGAGCGAGAATAAAGCCACCTTCCTCGATTTTCTCTTTAAACTCATCATAGCTGTCAACTGTAATCGTATGTTCCTGACGATATTTAAGAGCCTTTTGGAAAATATTAGCTTGTATCTCGTCGAGCAATGTTTTTACCACCTGCTCTATATTCTCGACAGACATGGTCTCCTTCTCCAACGTATCGCGGCGCATCACCTCGACAGTTCCGTTTTCGAGATCACGGCCACCCATAACCAAACGTACAGGTACTCCCTTTAACTCATAATCGGCAAACTTGAATCCCGGACGCTTGTTATCGGCATTGTCATATTTTACGGATATTCCCATAGTTCGCAGCTTATCGGCAATTTCGTTCGCCTTCGCATCGATAGCTTGCAACTGCTCGGCATTCTTATAGATAGGAATAATAACCACCTGTATAGGAGCCAACTTCGGTGGCAATACCAACCCGTTATCATCGGAATGGGTCATGATAAGTGCACCCATCAAACGAGTGGAAACACCCCAAGAGGTAGCCCATACGTATTCGAGTTCATTATTCTTATTGATAAACTGAACGTCGAATGCCTTAGCAAAGTTCTGTCCCAAGAAATGAGAAGTTCCCGACTGCAACGCTTTTCCATCTTGCATCATCGCCTCGATCGTATAAGTATCGAGAGCACCTGCAAATCGCTCGTTGGCCGACTTGACACCTTTCACTACCGGTACAGCCATAAAATTCTCGGCAAAATCGGCATAAACATCAAGCATTCGACGAGCTTCGGTTTCGGCTTCTTCACGAGTAGCATGTGCCGTGTGTCCCTCTTGCCACAAAAATTCGGCAGTGCGCAAAAACAGGCGGGTGCGCATTTCCCAACGGAACACGTTTGCCCACTGATTACACAAAATAGGTAAATCGCGATAGGATTGTATCCAGTTCTTATAAGTATTCCAAATAATTGTTTCAGAAGTAGGACGGATAATCAATTCCTCTTCCAATTTAGCAGACGGGTCTACGACCACGCCCGAACCGTCGGCTGCATTTTTTAACCGGTAGTGTGTAACCACGGCGCATTCTTTGGCAAATCCTTCGACATGCTCGGCTTCCCGGCTCAAAAACGACTTGGGTATCAACAACGGAAAATAAGCATTTACATGTCCTGTCGCCTTAAACATATCGTCGAGCTGACGTTGCATTTTTTCCCAAATCGCATATCCATAGGGCTTTATTACCATGCACCCCCGTACTGCCGATTGCTCCGCTAAATCGGCTTTCACAACCAAGTCGTTGTACCACTGAGAATAATTATCGGCACGCTTGGTCAAATCTTTCAACTCTTTTGCCATTATTTTATGCTGTTAATTTATTACACAAGAACTTTTATATCCTCTATTCTACATTTTCGTGCAAAAATAGAGAAAAAGCCGATAAGTTAAAAACAAATTCCTGTGAAACAACGAGAGCTATCGTTTATCCAATTCTCCCCGACGAGCCATGTCTACCATTTTCTCTCCCGGAATCAAATATATATCGAGGCGACGATTCCGTGCCCGTCCTTCCAAAGTTTCATTCGAAGCAATCGGATCGAACGCACCGGCTTCATAAATAACGACAAAATCCGTATTTCCTCCATTTCGCGTAAACCAATCGCGAACAGCATGAGCACGGGCTCGGGTCAAATCAAGACTATAAGCCTCCGAACCCGTATCGTCACTATGCATCACCAACATGACATGATAGAAATCGGGTACTCGCAAAGCGGCCAAAAAAGGTCGCAAATAAATGTCGGCCCTATCGCTCAACACGGTATCGTTCGGTAAAAAAAGATTCGAAGCCGATAAGGTCGCTTTAAGAACTTCATAATTGCGAATTAACTTCAAATCGGACAACCGAGCTTTTTGCAAACGTTTCATTTCCCTAGATTGGGCAGTCCGTATCTTACGAGCCTGTTTACCTAAATCTGGAATAGAAAGATTTTCATCGAGAGTCAACTGCGTAATATCTATATGTCCCGTTTTATCGGAAGCTCGCTCCTTTTCCCCACCCGAAAACCAAGAAGATATTTTATTCGCAGCTTTCTGAAAAATATTCTGTGAAGAAACACCTACCGGGGAAAAACATATAACGACCGCCAATAATATAAATACGATTTTTCTCATAGAACCCTAATCAAAAAACGCCCAAAGACTCTTCATAATCCAATTCTCCCCGAACCAGAAACGGCATATCCTCGTCTTCTATTTTCACCCCGTCTTTATGTGCGCTTTTACAAGCAAAAGCAATAATGTCCTCTTCATCAAGTTCTACTTCTTCTCCGGCCTGCTCGTCGAACAACCCCTTTTGATCGTAGTAATCATACACAACATCGGTAACATAGATAATATCGTCATGGGTATATTTTTCCTTCAACTCTTGCGGCAATACATTTAATATATATCGAACAGCATCGTCTTCGTCGTATGCAAACAAATCTTCTTCCTGACTCATAGCTTCATTTTTTTATTGGGTAAAAGTACAAATCCAAAATGTCTTTTGCAAATCGATGAAAAAAAAATAAGTTTTTTTGTTGCTATAAAAAAAATATTATCTACATTTGCAGTATACTATTAAACTAATACACATAAACAGTATAACACTACAAATTGTAAACACCATGTTACAAATTGAAAATCTTGAATTTAGTTATCACAAAAAAGGGAACCCTATCTTCAATGGGATAAACCTGACTATACAGCCCGGCTCGGTTTACGGGCTCTTAGGGAAGAACGGGATCGGGAAATCGACCCTTCTTTACATGATGTGCGGATTGATGTTTCCTCACAAAGGTTCTATCCGGTTCGATGGGATTGAAGTAAAACGCCGATTACCCGAAACCTTAGAGAAAATTTTCCTTGTGCCCGAAGAATTCGATCTCCCTTCCATATCGATCGACGATTATGTCCGTCGGAACAGTGTGTTTTATCCCAACTTCAACATCGATCAATTCAATCAATATCTTTCCGATTTTGAGTTAGAACACACAAAAAATCTAGCCAAAACTTCTATGGGACAAAAGAAAAAATATTTGGTCAGTTTCGCTCTTGCGACAAACACACCTTTATTACTCATGGACGAACCGACCAACGGTATGGACATTCCTTCAAAAAGCCAATTCCGTAAAGTCATTGCATCGGGTATGAACGAGCAAAAAAGCATAGTCATATCTACCCATCAAGTACGCGACTTAGAAAACATGATCGATCACATCACCATACTCGACAACGGACTTCTACTACTCGATGCCGATACCCACACGATAAGCTCTCGACTTCGGTTCATTAAAGGAGGCAACGAAAGTGAGATTGCCGGTGCATTCTATAAAGTATCGACTATCGCGGGATATAGTGCTATATTGCCCAATGAAACCGATGAAGAGTCGCTAATCGATATTGAAATGCTCTTCAACTGTACAATAGGTGACCCCGAAGTAATTCATAATATATTCAATTCCTCCGCAAAATAATACGAACATGAAAGAAACCGATATCATCGATCCCGTACGAATCGGGAAATTCAGTTTAGGCTATTTCAGATGGTCTGTGACGGCCCATATATTCCAGCCCAAACGTTTTTGGAAATATTGCACCAAACAAGTATATGAATGGAAAAGAGGACTCTCCCTGCAATTTATATCCTTGACCGGCATTTATACATTATTGATGTTTATTTTCCATACGGACGGCCAGCCGTTCATTACATCAAGCGGTGCACAAATGCTTATTTGGCTCGGATTTTTCATCTATATCGCCAAAAGCAGTTCAAGTCTCGCCGACCAAATAGGGATACGTTCTAAACGAGTAGTCTATCTTACCGTTCCGGTATCGATAGCCGAAAAATATATCGCACATCTATTGTCGACCATTGTCCTATATCCTTTACTATTTTTCGCAGCCATTGTCGTAGCCCAATATGCATCGGAGCTAATATCTTCTACCATAAGAGGCGAAATATTCAATCCGGGAACACCTTTGCAGGGTTGCTTCTCGATGTGGAAAAACAGTGGGTTTACCACGATATTCTTTGTTACCTCCGTACTTAGCACAATCGCGACATTCACACTCGGCGCCACATTGTGGCAGAAGAACAGCTTCTTGAAAACGGTATCGGCTCTTTTTCTTTTTTCTATTGTATTTTCATTTTCTTGCTCCTTATTTCTGACAAATGAAGAAATCGGCTCAGCCGTTTCCTACCTTTTTATAGGAAAATTTTTCGATAACAGCTCAAATTTCTTTTGGCTTATAAATACCGTCCAAATCGCCGAGACAATTATTTTAGGATACATCGGATATTTGAGACTGAAAGAATTGGAAATAAATGAAACCAAACGATAGCCATGCAATTCAAAGAGAACCAAACCATCTACTTACAAATAGCCGAACGAATCAGCGACGAGATTCTGTTAGGGCACTATGCCATCGGGAGCCGCATACCTTCGGTACGCGAATATGCCGCACTCGTGGAAGTGAATGCCAACACGGTCATGCGCTCTTATGAATTCTTGCAGACCCAGGGCATCATCTTCAACAAACGAGGCATAGGGTTCTTCGTTTCGCCCGATGCCAAAATAAAAATAAAGAGCTACCGCCGTAACGAGTTCCTTAAAAACGAATTACAACGTTTCTTCATACAGATATATACACTCAACATTTCTATGGAAGAAATCGATCTCATGTATAAACAATTTATCGATAAATTAAATTCCAAAACATCAAACGCACAATTATGAAACGCTCTACTATTATACTGATTATTTTCCTCGTCTTGCTAATAATCACTCCTATCGTAATCGTAAAAACGGTCAATAAGCTATCTCCCGAATCAAAGCTTAAAGGCATACAGACCCTATGGAATAAATCGGATCCGAATACCCCTACCCGATATATCATTACCGAAGAATATTTCGGGAGCGACAGTATCGGCACTACAATCAATATTACGACCGATGCCGATTCTGAGTCGACTCTTATCGACAATCACAGATACGACGAAGATACGATTCGTATATCGGGAAACGTCCATAGTAGTTACAATATCATTTATGAGGAAGAAGTAAATCTAATTATCGAAAACAAAAATCCGAACATAAAATTCAAGATCGCAAATGCCAATCTCAGTAAGATCAGTCTCAATTCCTCAGGCGAAACAGATATCGTCTCATCAAACTTAGGGACCTTAATATTCCAAGACAGCATAAATACCGCTCCTATCCGCCTCCTTCAAAACAACATCGGTGGACTGATTGCATTGAGCTGCACAAACCGTCCGATGGAAATAACCGAGAACAACATAGGCACAGCCATTTTTCCAGAAAAATACAGAGATTTCTCTCTCGTCAACAATAATATCGGTGTTAACACATGGTCCAATGAATATAATATAACCATAGGTTCCGAAACGAATAACGACAGTGCAGAAACTCATGGAACGTTCAAAATGAAAATCAATGTCAAAACCGACGAATAATACAAATCATTTCACTAAACTACAATACATTTTATCAGGTAAAAAATGAAAAGAGTTTTCAAATTAGGTATATTATTGGGATTTATATTCTCATTATGTACTGCGGCACAAGCAGCCCCTACCGCTTGTAAAATAAACGGGGTTGTTACCGATTCGATTAGCGGAGAAGCTATTCCGTTTGTCACCATAGGGATAGAGAACAACGAAGGAAAAGTATTGAGCCGAATCGCTTCGGACGCACTAGGGAAGTTTATGATCACAGCTTCGACGGGTCAAAATTACCGTCTGGTCGTCTCATCGGTTGGCTACGGAACAAAATATGTCGATATATCACTTTCGGAAAATGAAAAAAATAAAGATTTAGGAACCATAAAACTTACAGAAAGTTCAGAGTTATCCGAGGTAACAGTCGTCGCTCAAAAACCTTTAATAAAAAGCGACATCGATAAAATCACTTACGATATGGAAGCCGATCCAGACGCCGCCAGCAACAATGCACTGGATATGCTGAGGAAGGTTCCCATGATTACAGTCGATGCCGAAGAAAATATACGGTTGAACGGACAAAGTAACTATAAAGTATTGGTCAATGGGAAAAGTTCGGCAGTAATGTCGGGAGACAATGTCAAAGAAGTTCTCAAAAGTATGCCGGCCAATACGATTAAAAATATCGAAGTTATCACAAATCCCTCTTCCAAATACGAGGCCGAAGGTGTAGGCGGTATCATCAACATCATCACAGTTTCCCGCCGGGAAACCAACGGTATCGTAGGTAGTGTAGGTGCAAATGCCGACACCTATGGAGGCTTCGGGGGAAACGTCTATCTCTCTTCCCAAATCGGGAAATTCGCTTTCTCCGGCAGATACTCCGGAAGCCGTTATACCAACGGCGACGGAGGTCACTCGAAAGCTTTTATGGAGACGTTTGCCAACGATGAATTTTACCGCTCCGAAGTATATGGTTCTTCCAAATATCGGGGAGCCGGACATAACATGTCCATCGAAGCCAGTTATGAAATAGACACGCTTAACCTCATCAGTTTCTCGGCATGGGGCTGGTTGGGAAACAACAAATCGACAAATGACTTGAATCAAACTTATTTCAATCGCTCCAATGCTCCCAGCAGTCAATATCGCTCGTTAGGAAGTTCCAGCAGCGACTACGGTTCTGTATCGGGTACTCTCGACTACCAACGCTCTTTCGCAAAAAAAGACCGCACGCTAACAGCCTCGTATCAATTCGAGTACAATCCCAACAACTCGGACTACACGACCGAAAATCAGGGAATTCTTCATTCAGAAAACTACATCGAAAAAAGTAAAAACAAAGCTCACGGAACCGAACAAACCATACAGATAGACTATTTCGACCCCTTGACCGATATGCATCAAATCGAGGGCGGGGTAAAATACATCATGCGCTGTAACGTAAGCGATGGAGATAGAGACAAAAGCATTTGGGACGAAACAACCGAAGATTGGAAACAAACACCGCTCCCGGTCAACGATCTCGACTATACACAACATATCTTAGGCGTCTATGCCGGATATGTACTAAAAGTTAAGAAATGGAGCGGAAAAGTAGGAGCCCGATTAGAATCGACTTGGAACGATGGCCGCACTACAAATTACGACATCACGGAAACACCCCAAAAAACAAAGTTCGATAACAATTTTTTCAACATTGTACCTTACGTCACCCTATCGTGGCAACCCCGAGATATGCAAACATTCAAATTATCCTATACTCAAAGGCTTAGTAGGCCCGGAATTTGGCAGCTAAATCCGTTCAAAGACAGTTCGACCCCCATGCAACTGGTATATGGTAACCCTAATTTGGAATCGGAAATATCACATACATTCTCCTTAGGATACACATTGTTTACGGCAAAAGGACTAAACTTAGCCACCGAACTGAATGGACGCATACAAAACAATGGGATAGAGCAGACTATCTTCATGGACGAAGACGGTGTGGCCAACGTAACTTACGACAATATCGGAAAAGCCAGAGAATGTAACTTGAACGTATTTTTTTCGGGAAATATCATTCCTACCCTCAGCCTCTACACCAACCTCTCCGGGGGATATGGAGATTATAGCTCCAAATCGGCAGGATATTCAAACAAAGGTTGGAATTACAACGGATACCTCGGCGCACGTTGGAACGCATGGAAAGACGGTGCAATAAGTGCCAACGTCGGCTATTACTCCGGATTTCGCATGTTGGTAGGAACAACTGCACCAATGGCATTTTGCGGGTTCAGTGTCAGCCAATCATTTTTTGAAAAGAAACTTCAACTGAACCTTTCGGTAAGCGATCCCTTTTCAAAAGAACGCAAATTTACCATGCACATTAAAAACGATGCATATCGTATCGATAACTACAACTACGATCCTTGTCAATACGTACGCTTAGGAGTCACCTATCGTTTCGGGCAAATGAAAGAATCGGTCAAGAAAGCTCGACGCAGTATCACCAACGACGATGTAAAAAGCGAAAGCAGTGGTGGGGCCGGCGGTATGGGAGGCGGGGCCAATATTCAATAGACTCTTTTGACTTCCTGATTTAAATAAACGAAAAAAGCCCCGGGCTCGTGAGAATCCGGGGCTTTTTATCTTATTATCAACAAGCGATAAGTTATACCAACTGCTTCTTATATGTTCTCAATTCTTGCTTAATTCGATATATTCTCACCTTCACCGTCCCCAAAGGCATTTGTAAACGGTCGGCTATTTCGTCATAACGATATCCTTGCAAGTATAAACCAAAAAGGATACGATTATCAATAGACAACAAATCCATAATACGTTGAACATCGATTGTAGAAAAAGAATCTTCACCTTCTATTCCACCTTGCATATCATCGGTATCCGGTATCTCAAAATCGGTAGGAAGAGATTCTTGCCGAGACGAATGGCGACGACAATTCAAGAAAAGATTACGCATAATAGTATATAACCAACTTTTAATACTTCCGGAATCATCATACATCGCTTTATTGCTCAACGCTTTAAGCGATGTTTCTTGCAATAGGTCTTTCGCCTCGTCTTCATTATGAGTCAGACTTTTGGCAAAGCCTAACAGAGCATTTTGCAGTTTTACCACATGCTGCTCAAAATCTTCTTGAATCATTATTATATCTGAAAATTAAAAAATAATTTAGTAAAGATAAGGATTAATTTTTATAATAAAAAATTTAAACTGCCTTTCTTTACTAATACGCTCGAAAGCGAGGTTACTTAGGAGCCTTCTTATATAGCACGATCGCTATTACCGTATAGATGATATTGGGTATCCACATCGCCAACATAGGTGAAGTAGCCCCCGATACCGCAAAGGTAGAGGTCACAGTCGAGAATAATATATATGAGAAACTTAACAGCAAACCTATACCGATATTGATACCCATACCCCCTTTTACCTTCCGGGAAGACAAAGACATACCGATAGCTGTCAAGATAAATGCCGCGGCAGCCATAGCGAAACGCCGCTCATATTCTATCTCAAAATTTTTTATATTGGCGACCCCTCTCTCTTTTTGACGGATAATATAACGCCGTAGTTCGGGAGTAGTCATCACTTCGCTATCATTCTGCGAAATCAAGAAATCCGAAGGTTCTATGGGTACAATCGTATCGAGCGTCGACCCTTTTATCAATTCCTCCCGCATACCGTTGAAATTACGAATCACATAATTGTTAACCCGCCAGTGATAAGCCGAATCGTAATGAATGGTTTGAGCAGTCAATCGGGATTGAAGAACTTTCTTGTCGAACTTCTCCAAAGAAAAACGATAGCCAGTTTTGTTACTGTTGTCATAGCGCGATATATAGGCTATTACCCCCGGCTCTACCTGCAACTGAATATTACTGGCATAATCTACCCGCTTATTTTTGACATACGTATTCATATACTCGATACGAGTCACATTGGCCGGTGGTATTACATAGCAACTCAAATAGAGATTCAATGCAGCGATAATGGCTGCCGAAACCATATAAGGCACAAACAATCGCTTGAAACTGATACCGCTCGACAACATGGCTATAACCTCGGAGTTGTCGGCCAGCTTGGAGGTAAAAAATATAACAGCGATAAAAGTAAACAGAGGACTAAACAGATTGGCAAAATAGGGAAGAAAATTGAAAAAATAGTCGAATATCGTCGCCGACAAAGGCGCTTTCAAAAATGAATCCAATTTCTCGTTAATATCGAACATGACCGTAATAGCGAGAATCAAAGCTATCGCGAAAAAGTAAGTTCCCAAGAACTTCTTGATAATATAGATATCTATTTTTTTCAATATCTTCATCTCGTCCCTCTTTACAATCGTGTAGTCACCCGGCATATCATCTCGTCTTTCCACGACTTAAATGTACCGGCTAAAATTTGACGACGTGCCTCCTGAGTAAGCCATACATAAAATGCCAGATTATGTATCGAGGCTATCTGCATGGCCAGTATTTCTTCACTAATGAATAAATGGCGCAAATAGGCTTTACTGTAACATGTATCGACATAAGAAGTTCCCTCCGGGTCGAGAGGAGAAAAATCATCGGCCCACTTTTTATTCCGCATATTCATGATACCGTTACGGGTAAACAGCATACCATTGCGCCCATTGCGAGTAGGCATCACACAGTCGAACATATCGACACCTCGCTCTATACCTTCCAATATATTGGCCGGTGTCCCCACCCCCATTAGATAACGTGGTTTATCCTGAGGCAAGACCTCGTTGACAACCTCTATCATCTCATACATTTTTTCCGTAGGTTCACCCACCGCCAATCCGCCGATGGCATTACCGTCAGCTCCCAAATCGGCGACATGCTTCGCGGCCTCTATACGCAAATCGGGATAGACACAGCCTTGTACAATCGGGAAAAAAGTTTGCTTATAACCATACAAACCCTCCGTTTCGCAAAAGTGTTTCCACCCCCGGTCGAGCCAACGGCGTGTCAAGGCCAATGATTTCTTGGCATAGTCGTAATCGGCATCGCCCGGAGTACACTCGTCGAGCGCCATCATAATATCCGCTCCGATAATACGTTGGGTATCTACCACATTTTCGGGAGTAAAAAGATGTTTCGAGCCATCAATATGCGAACGAAAGTGAGCCCCCTCTTCTGTCAGTTTCCGACGGTCGGACAAAGAAAAAACCTGAAACCCCCCGCTATCGGTAAGAATAGGACGTTCCCAACCGTTAAACCGGTGCAGTCCACCGGCCTGACGTAATATATCCAATCCCGGACGTAAATACAGATGATAGGTATTCCCCAAGATTATTTGTGCCTTAATATCGTCCCTCAACTCGCGCTGATGCACGGCCTTGACCGAGGCCACCGTTCCCACAGGCATAAATATAGGGGTCTGTATCTTCCCATGATCGGTCGTTATCACTCCGGCCCTAGCATGGGTACACTCATCGGTATGTACCAGTTCAAAATCCATTGTCCGTCCTTTTTACTCGAAAAAATAACACAAATGAAAAAACAGAAAAACTGATTGACAACATTTGCTCGAAAAAACTCAAAACAGTTTCTTTACTTTATTCGGGAACAAAGATAATGCAAGGCGAATATAGAACAAAATTTATTTTAGCTCTGTTGGGTCATGCCTGTCTTGGACTGTCGTCAAAAAAATGCGAACTGCTGTCAGAAGCAAATGATGGACAAAATCAAATAAACTTGATTTTCACTAAAAACGACAAGACACACCGATAAACATAAAAAACATTAAAAAGAATTACTTCGATATCTTTATCCTACGGAGTATTTACAAATACGTTTATATAATATTATATCGGTTAATTTCTTTTTAAACATCGAGTAGTTTATCAAATAGAAGATATATTTGCAGCTGTTATGCTGACGCCTCGAACGATAATAGTTTTTTTATGTTGGACATGCGGGCTGTCTTTTTTCTGCCACACCGCATATGCCCAATCTTCCACGCCTCCTCCCATGCGGCCGGGCAATGGGTCGGAATTGGAAATAAAAGGAGGTGAATTGTCGTGGCCCCGTACCGAACAGCTACCCTCTTCTACACCCAACGATCGGTTCATGCAGAAAAAGCTGAACGAGCACCTCGAATCTGCATCTTTAAACATCATGCGTCCCTCAACCATGTTTCCCGAAAATCCATCGGAATTCATGTTAAACGTGATTTTACTGCATGCAGTGAAAGACAGTATAGCCAGCCTTCACGACGAAACAATCGCGCGAATGGTCGATATGTTTGTATTACGTAACTTGTTACGGCCTCTCTCCAATGACAAACCCGCTCCTGTCAACAGCTGGTCGATGAGTGCACCCAACACCATGCCCTTCGGTATGGGCGTCTCTTATGTGGGACTCCTCGACCCTGTCGAAATATACCGTAACTGGCAACGCAAGAAAAGAGCCCTACGCACCAAAATGGTTTTAATGACCCTTTTCGGGAACACTACCCGCCCGCTCACCAAACATGAAACTGATTCAATAAAACGAAGCATCGAATGGAAACGTAATGTCCCGGTAAGTACGATTGCCAATCCCGTTCAGATATCCACCTTACTGAAAAACGATACCATCGTCGAACCTTCTAAGCCGAAATTTACAGCACCGCTCTTTGGAAAAGAGCGTCCCCAAACGGCTATCGATACCATCTCCGCAGCATCTTCACCGAAAATAAACGAGACCCGATAGCCTCTGTTCCTTCGAACTTTCTATGCTGCATCCGTGTTGTAAAAATTAAACAAGTCATTTTGTCAGAAACAAAAAGAATTATAAATGAACTTCTTATAGATCCGAACCTTTCCAACGTATCGGAAATATAGACATTATGTCATATTAACAAATTGATTTTCAGACAATATTTCATTAAAACACGGCTGGCATTTCTTTTGACTATATCCCAATGTAAAAACAAAAAAAGATAAAATAGAAAGGAGAATAAATATATGAATTTCGACAATTTCACAATCAAATCGCAGGAGGCTATCCAAAAGGCTGTGGAGATTGTTCGTAATCACAACGAACAATCCATAGAACCGGTACACCTTCTAAAAGGTATCTTGCAAGTAGGCGAAAGCCTCACCTCATACCTTTTTCAAAAATTGGGAGTCAACGCAGGGTTGCTAAACAACCAAGTCGACAGAGAAATAGAATCGCTTCCGAAAGTGAACGGAGGTGAGCCTTATCTGAGTCGGGAAGCTAACGATGCTCTACAAAAAGCAATCGACTATTCCAATAAACTCGGAGACCAGTTCGTGGCATTGGAAGCCATGCTCATGGGATTATTCCTCGTGAAAAGTCCGGCCTCTGCATTCATGAAAGATGCAGGTATAATCGAAAAAGAACTGGGCGCAGCTATCGACGAATTACGAAAAGGGAAGAAAGTAACCGCAGCTTCGGCCGAAGACACCTACAATGCATTGAGCAAATATGCAATCAATTTGAACGAACGTGCCCGTAACGGGAAACTCGACCCTGTTATCGGACGAGACGAAGAAATCAGACGAGTATTACAAATTCTGAGTCGCCGAACCAAAAACAATCCTATCTTGATAGGTGAACCGGGTACAGGTAAAACAGCCATAGCCGAAGGACTAGCGCATCGTATCGTACGCGGAGACGTTCCCGAGAACCTAAAAAGCAAACAAATCTTTTCTCTCGACATGGGAGCTTTGGTTGCCGGAGCCAAATACAAAGGAGAATTTGAAGAAAGGTTGAAATCAGTAGTCAACGAAGTCATTCAAAGCGAGGGAGAAATTATCCTCTTTATCGACGAGATACACACGTTGGTAGGAGCCGGTAAAGGCGATGGAGCAATGGATGCTGCCAATATTCTGAAACCGGCTTTGGCAAGAGGAGAATTGAGATCTATCGGCGCTACCACGCTCGACGAATATCAAAAATATTTTGAAAAGGACAAAGCTCTCGAACGTAGGTTCCAAATCGTCATGGTCGACGAACCCGACGAAATGAGCTCTATCTCGATTTTGAGAGGTCTGAAAGAGCGGTATGAAAATCACCATAAAGTGAGGATTAAAGACGATGCTATCATAGCAGCCGTACAATTATCCGAACGATATATAACAGACCGATTCCTACCCGATAAAGCCATAGACTTGATGGACGAAGCGGCAGCAAAACTGCGCATAGAAGTAGATTCGGTTCCAGAGGCTTTGGACGAAATATCCCGACGAATCAAACAATTGGAAATCGAACGCGAAGCTATCAAACGTGAAAACGATACCGAAAAGCTGCAACAGTTAGCCAAAGAAATTGCCGACCTGAAAGAAGAGGAAACTAAATTCAGAGCCAAATGGCAATCGGAAAAAGAACTGGTTAACCGCATACAGCAAAACAAAATCGACATCGAGAACTTACGTTTCGAAGCCGATAAAGCCGAACGAGAGGGCGATTATGGTAAAGTAGCCGAAATACGGTATGCCAAGATCAAACAAAAAGAAGACGAAATCCATGCCACGCAACAAAAGCTACACGAGTTGCAAGGCGACAAAGCTATGATTAAGGAAGAAGTCGATGCCGAGGACATCGCCGATGTCGTATCTCGCTGGACGGGCATTCCGGTAAACAAAATGATGCAAAGCGAAAAAGACAAACTGCTCCACCTCGAAGAGGAACTGCACAAACGAGTTGTAGGTCAAAACGAGGCCATCACTGCCATTGCCGATGCTGTTCGTCGGAGTCGTGCCGGATTGAATGATCCTCGTAGGCCTATCGGGTCGTTCATCTTCCTCGGTACGACCGGTGTGGGTAAAACCGAGTTAGCGAAAGCTCTTGCCGAATATCTGTTTGACGACGAGAACATGATGACTCGTATCGACATGAGTGAATATCAAGAGAAATTCAGTGCCACTCGTCTCATCGGTTCCCCTCCGGGATATGTTGGATACGATGAAGGCGGTCAACTGACCGAAGCGATCAGGCGTAAACCTTATTCGGTGGTTTTGTTCGACGAAATAGAAAAGGCTCACCCCGACATCTTCAACATTCTGTTGCAGGTACTCGATGACGGACGATTGACCGATAACAAAGGCCGATTGGTTAATTTCAAAAACACCATTATCATCATGACTTCGAATATGGGTTCCGCCTTGATACGCGAAAATTTTGAAAAGATGACTCCTGCCAACAAAACCGAAGTCATCGAAAAAACAAAAGAAGCGGTCTTGAATATGTTGAAACAAACCATACGTCCCGAATTTCTCAACCGTATAGACGAAACGATTATGTTCACCCCGTTGAGCGAGAAAGAAATCGAAGAGATTGTGTCGTTACAAATCGACAACATCAAAAAGATGTTGGAGAAAAACGGTGTCACACTCGAAATTACACCCAAAGCTCTGGGCTTGATTGCAGCCGAAGGCTACGACCCTGAGTTTGGAGCACGTCCGGTAAAACGAGTGATACACCGGCTTATCTTGAACCAGTTGTCGAAAGATCTGCTGGCCCAGAAAGTAGACCGATCGAAGCCTATCATAGTCGATACCGAAAATGACCAAATCGTATTTCGTAACTGAAACGAGATAAAAAGCAAAGGCTGCTATGCAATGCATAGCAGCCTTTCTTTCCTACCGAAAACCTATTTATTCACTGTTCTTTATTTTTCTACATTCTTTTCACTCCACGGCAAGGGATTAAGACGCCCCTGCTTCATATCTTTCACCATAAATGGAGCCCTAAATCTTTCACGCCAAGAATCGCGGTCTGCTCGTCTTTCCAATCGTGCCACTTTCTGTTCCAAATACTGAATATACTGATCTTTGGTTAGAATAGATTTAAATGTGGAATCCCGACGAACCTTAGCTGCTTTCATCGATTCTCGATTCGATTTCTCAAATTCCCTCTTTTTCTCTCGAATCGCTTTTACTTCCGTATCGAACGTCTTATCGGCTTCTTTTAATTGAGAAAGCTGTTTTTCGCTAAGATTCAAATCTTTCACCATTTGTTCACAAGGGAATTCACATTTCTCTCTCCGTTCGTTCTTTTCTTTATTACCGGCAAATGAACTCATCGATAAAACGAGAACAAGAGCGAACGATACTATTGCCTTTTTCATAAATTTTCTCCTTTCATTAAAAAGTTTTCTTCAATTTATTTATTCGCGAATCTGTTTATAAGACTCTGTTTTTGTCCAAAGGTTTAACCACACTTTCTGCGGAATGTTTAAATTTAGCACTTTTAACAAAATGGAGAATTGTTACTCCCGAATTAAGTCTTTCAACTTAATAGCTTGGAAAGTCATGTGAGCCACGCTACTCTCATATAAAATACCCACTGTCTCACGATCGATCATGGTCAGACAAGTATACCCCCACCCCTCATCTTCGTCCAACATCACTTGATTTTCTGGCAACCACGTCAGGCCTTTATCTAAACTGGCTTTAATCGTAATATGGTTGCGCCCCTTCTTCGTGTTGGGATTCGAGAAAAGAAGGATATCCCTACCCAATACATTATCTTCGGCACGAACATGAATCAGACTCGCCATACACACAGGTTCTTGCAAAGCTTTTCGGGACGACTCATGCTCGGTCCATGTTTTTCCCAAATCCTCGGTTATGGCTACGGCTCGGTTTCCTCCCCGGTTATCCCGCATATTCAACATCAACACCCCCGGCTCTATCTCCACGACCTGAGCCTCTGTCGTATTTGTCCGTGCCAGATTATGTATATTCCAAGTTTTACCCCGGTCCTTACTATACATAATACCAGCATTCGGAATACGAGTCGAATCTATGAACTGAATGGGAAATACCAATGTGCCGTCCTGCATGGTAATACCTCGCCCCGGCCCTTGAAGTAGGAAATACCAAGAAGGATCTTTCACCTGCCCGGTTATATTAATCGGCTTCGACCAAGTTTTGCCGTCATCGGTACTCTTCGTCATCACGAGTTGAGCCGTATAGCTCTTTTCCATTCCCGGCTGTGAACTCCACCATGCCCGTTGATTCCCCATACCGTGTGTCCACGCCGCGACAATCCACACTGTATTTGTCTTTGTATCGACCAAGATAGAAGGGTCTCCTACCCCATTTTGGGCAGCCGGCAAGCCTCCGGTCTCTCCGAAAGAAAGCGGCAATCTCATTTTCTCCCATGTTCTCCCGCCATCAGTACTACGGCTCAATCCAACATCTACATGTTCTTGCAGATCCACGCTTCTATTATAACGCACATCATACACACCCAACAATGTACCTTTATTCGTAGTGACCAATCCGGGAATACGAAACGCCGAAACACCGTCGTTACCAGCATGACGAACGCCTACTCCCATGCGGTGTACAATACCGTCGGGCGACATTTTTTTACAAATAGCCTCTTTCCCGTCTATTGTCACAGAACTCAAATCTGCCGTCACCTTAGATAAAAGAGATGTACCGGGTTTCACCTGCAAACTCACCCAAAAGAAATTAACTCCCGGAAATAATTTGTAATTACATTTCAAAACCACCGACTCAGACACATTCGATTCCTCGGCACATTTTATCGAATAAGAAGGATATGCCGACAATGTCTTACCGGGACTGAAACTCGAAATATAACTAACCGGAGCAAATCGATTCTTATCTTCCTCTTGACGGGCTTCTGTTCCACCATAATAGAGCTTCACAGATTGAATATCGTCGAGATTTTTACACCTCGACAAATCTACTGTTACTCCATCAAGCATTCGGCTGTCTCGTGCATCGAATCGAAGATAAAATAATAGATTATCCTGCCGTTCTATCAAAATGGGGACTTGTGCCTCTTTTATAAAAACCGTATCCGAAGCTCTTACTACCGACCAATATCCAATTAACAAGGAAAAAAGAAAAAGTCTCTTCATGACATATCTAATTAAATTTGCGGAATAAAGATAACAGTTTTTTACTTATTACTCCAAAAACCAGCCGATTTTCATACTTCTCATAAACGGCTCTATCTTTCCATTTCTTTCCTTGCAAAAACGGTTCAAAACAAGTATATTTGTATCAACAGAAACAAGTAATTTATGTTACAACCTCTGGCAGAAAGACTAAGGCCCAAAAACTTAGACGAATACATCGGACAAGAACATCTGGTAGGACCGGGAGCCGTACTGCGGCGTATGATCGATGCGGGTAAAATTTCGTCTTTCATTCTTTGGGGGCCTCCGGGTGTCGGAAAAACAACTCTGGCTCACATCATATCGCAACAATTACAAGCACCATTCTTCACATTGAGTGCCGTACAATCCGGCGTAAAAGAAGTTCGCGAAGTAATAGACCGATGCAAAACCAATATTTTTTCCAAAGTACGTCCCATACTGTTCATCGATGAAATCCACCGGTTCAGCAAATCACAGCAAGACTCTCTCCTCGGCGCGGTCGAATACGGTACGGTGACGCTCATCGGAGCAACGACCGAGAATCCCTCTTTCGAAGTAATACGTCCCCTGCTCTCCCGTTGTCAGGTATATGTCCTCAAATCACTCGAAGTAAAGCACTTGCAGCTACTGCTCGACAGAGCTATACATTCCGATATCTATCTAAAAGAACGCGATATAGAAGTAAAAGAGACCGATGCTCTATTTCGTTATTCAGGAGGGGATGCCCGAAAGCTGCTAAATATCATCGATCTCGTATCCCAAGCGGTCGGAGAGAACGAAAAAATAATCATCGACGATGCGATTGTAACAGAACGGTTACAACAAAATCCTGCCGCCTACGACAAAAACGGCGAAATGCACTACGATATCATATCTGCATTTATCAAATCCATACGTGGCAGCGACCCGGATGCCGCAATCTATTGGCTTGCCCGCATGGTCGAAGGAGGTGAAGACCCCGCTTTCATCGCACGACGATTGGTTATATTGGCTTCCGAAGATGTAGGACTGGCAAACCCCAATGCCCTGCTTTTAGCCAATGCTTGCTTCGATGCTGTACAAAATATAGGGTGGCCGGAGAGCCGCATTATCATGGCCGAAACGACAATCTATCTGGCTAGTTCACCCAAAAGCAATTCGGCCTACATGGCGATAAATCAAGCATTGGAAACGGTAAAAGCAACAGGAAACCTTCCTGTTCCGCTACATCTTAGGAATGCACCGACACAATTGATGAAAGAGTTGGAGTATGGAAAAAATTACAAATATGCACACAATTATACGGGTAACTTTGTCAATCAGCAATATTTACCAAACGAGTTGAAAGACAATAATTGGTGGAAGCCTCAGGATAACGTTGCGGAGAACAAGCTGAAAGATCATCTAAACAAGCTATGGAAAGACCGATACAAATAATCTGTCGAAATGCCATCTCGAACTAACAAATAGCCGTCATTTTGTAAATTTTTGTAACAAAATACTTCAAAGCGCAGAAAACTAAGAAAAAAAAGAATTACTTTTGTAATCTATCAAAACCAAATTATACCAAACTACTAAACAAAGATCGTTATGAAGAAGCACAATTTCTATGCAGGCCCTTCTATTCTGAGCGAATACACCATTAAAAACACAGCGGATGCCGTACTTAATTTCGCAGATACGGGTCTGTCTCTGTTGGAAATTTCACATCGTAGCAAAGAATTTACAGCGGTTATCGAAGAAGCTAAAACCCTAGTAAAAGAGTTGCTCGAAGTCCCTGCCGGATATGATGTCCTATTTTTAGGTGGAGGGGCTAGCATGCAATTCTGTATGGTTCCATATAATTTGTTGAACCGTAAAGCAGCTTACCTCGAAACCGGAACATGGGCTGTAAATGCAATCAAAGAAGCTAAATTGTTCGGAGAAGTAGATGTCGTCGCTTCTTCGAAAGAAGCCAACTTCTCTTATATCCCCAAAGGATATACTGTCCCCGATGATGTTGATTATTTCCACTTTACCTCCAACAACACGATATACGGAACAGAAATGCGATTTGACCCAGACGTAAATGTACCTCTTGTAGCCGATATGTCTTCCGATATTTTCTCCCGACCTATCGACGTTTCCAAATATAACGTCATCTACGCCGGAGCTCAAAAAAATTTAGCCCCTGCCGGAGTTACTATCGTGATTGTCAAAGAAGAGGCTCTCGGACATGTAGACCGGGCTATCCCCACCATGCTCGACTATCGCACCCACATCAAAAAAGGATCGATGTTCAATACGCCTCCCTGTCTCCCCATCTACTCGGCATTGCAGACCTTGAAATATTATAAGGAGATGGGAGGTATCAAAGAGATGGAAAAACGTGATTTGGAAAAAGCAGCGATCCTCTACGATGCTATCGATTCCAGTAAAATTTTCGTCGGAACAGCAGCTCACGAAGATCGCTCCATCATGAATGTCTGCTTCGTTATGAAAGAAGAATATAAAGACCTCGAAAGTGAATTTATCGAATTTGCTTCCTCACAAGGCATGGTAGGTATTAAAGGACACCGTTCGGTAGGTGGATTCAGAGCTTCCATTTATAACGCTATGCCTAAATCGAGTGTCGAAGCCCTCGTAGCTACCATGAAAGAATTTGAGAAGAAACACTAATATAGAAAAACCATGAAAGTATTAGTTGCTACTGAAAAGCCATTTGCCGCCGTTGCAGTAAATGGAATCAAAGAAGTTCTCGACAACGCAGGTGTCGAAATGGTTCTTTTGGAAAAATACCCCGATAAAGCCGCTCTACTAAAAGCAGTCGAAGATGTTGAAGGCCTCATTGTGCGCAGCGATATCGTCGATGCCGAAGTTTTTGACGCTGCCCCAAAATTAAAAATCGTAGTACGTGCCGGAGCGGGTTATGACAATATCGACCTCAACGCGGCTACTGCCAAAGGAGTATGTGTAATGAACACCCCCGGACAAAACTCCAACGCTGTGGCCGAGCTCGTGTTCGGTATGACTATCTTAATGATACGAAATCATTTCAACGGAACATCGGGTACGGAATTGAAGGGGAAAAAACTAGGAATCCATGCCTACGGACAAGTAGGTCGTAATGTGGCCCGTATCGCCAAAGGATTCGACATGGAAGTTTATGCATTCGATCCTTATTGCCCCGACGATGTGATGAAAAAAGACGGTGTAACGCCTGTCGCATCGGCCGAAGAGCTTTATAAAACATGTCAATTCGTATCGCTGCATATCCCGGCTACGGCCGAAACGAAGCAATCGATCAACTACTCGTTGCTTTCGCTTATGCCCAAAGGAGCTCTTCTCATCAACACGGCTCGTAAAGAGGTGATATATGAAGAAGATCTGGCACGCATACTCGAAGAACGTACCGATTTTCACTATGTAGCCGATGTTGCACCGACTATTGCCGACACTTTAAAAGAGAAATTCGGCAACCGAGTATTCTTCACTCCGAAAAAAATGGGAGCCCAAACCGCCGAAGCGAACATCAATGCAGGTATCGCTGCCGCCCGACAATCGGTCGGATACCTAAAAGACGGTATAGACAAGTTCAGAGTCAATAAATAACATTGTTGACATATTTCCGAATCCCCTAAGTACGTTTTTAACAACGCGTGTACTTAGGGGATTTATTCTTCACCAACAACATCATTCAACTATGCTCGACAGAATAAATACCTTTCGTTGGCAATCCATCACCGAAACCCTTTTGAATGCGCTCAAACGATTTCCGGTCGCAGCAACAGCAACAATCGGGTTGTGTATCTCTCTGCTATTACTCGTCAACCTCCCCTATGAGCAAGTAAAAGGGAGCATACTTTACGAACCCTCCTATTGGTACGTATGGGTAGGCGCATTACCTCTCGCTGCAAGTATCGCCCTCTGCTTCGAGAACCGCTTGAGCCCCACTATACGACATTCGGTATCCCTACTCGCTGTACTATTATGGAGCTTGTACGGCTACATTTCGAACGATACTCCCGAACATTTCTTCGGGGCACTTGCTTTCATAGCTCCTATCGTAACATTTTTTTCGTCCTTATTTTGGGCTGCCTTTTTGAAAAAGGACACCGATACCTCTTTTTGGAATTTCTCCTATCTGTTGTGTATTCAAATACTAACAGGCTTACTTTTTGCATCGGTCTTGGCAGCCGGCCTCTCTCTGGCGTTATTTTCTACCGATACTCTGTTCGGCTGTGAATTCAAAAGCGAGATGTATTCAAACATACATGTACTTTGCTATACCTTGTTCTTTCCTTTCTATCTGCTAGGCAACATTCCTATCGCCTCGATAACCGAAACAAAGGTGCATTCGTTTGCCCAAGCATGGAAAATTCTAGGTTTATATATACTATTACCCCTCCTCATACTCTACGGAACAATCCTTTATGCCTATTTAATAAAAATCATAATTCAGTGGCAACTTCCCGATGGTTGGGTCTCCGCACTAGTCTCCATTCTCACCATAGGCGGAACAATCACCCTTTTTATACTATATCCGTTATGCATACAAGAGAATCGTCCTTTGAAATTTTTCAGGCAATGGTTCGGCATACTGCTTCTCCCACTATTAATCTTAATGACTGTCGGTATAATCCGCCGCTTTCAAGACTATGGTATCACGACTAACCGCCTATACATACTGCTGCTCAACTTTTGGTGCTATACGACTGCCTTGTATACCATTTTTACATCTGGTAAAAAAATAAAAATCCCGTTCATCTCATTTATTCTTCTTTTCCTCATCTCATCAATCGGCCCGTGGAGATTCAGCGAAATTACCCGGTATACCATGCACAAGCGGATAGATACACTCATTCAAAATAACAAACTCGGGACAAACAATCTTCTTACATTCGACAGTTTAGAAACCCAGTGCACCCAGCTCGACTCTATTGATGCCACCCGACTACAAGATGACCTTCTCTATCTCACAGAGAATTATGGGGCAAAAGATATACAAGTCTGGTTCACCGATTCCGTTTCCTCGATGCAATTTTCCAAACTCACACAAGGGATAACATCTGCATTGAATCGCTCACAGGAAAATCATCGCATCTATTTTTCCTACTACCAATCGGATTCTTACGAAGGCAAAAACATAAATATAAAAGATTACCAATACGCCCTGTTTTTCGATGAAAATTCAAATATCCGAACAAACAGCGACAATGTGGAAATATTGGGGCCAGACAGTACCGTTGTCGCCGTTTATCCGCTAGTCGACCTACTAAAAAAACAAAACTACAAAGTAAATTCCAACGACACGATTTGGTCTTTCCGAGGCGACAATACATACATACTTCCTCTGTCTTTGGACGGCTATATGAACAACCCGCAAGAAATTGGAGGGTTATATATTAAAGGCATCGTTTTTTACAATCCATAAAATAAAGGGGCTGCCTTGAAAAGCAGCCCCTTTATTTTATCGTAGAAAAACTATATTATTCCTTATTGTCACCCATCAGTCCTTTCCAAACCATTGCAGACAACGCAGCTCCGAAAAACGGCGCTACAATGAACAACCACAACTGTGAAAGAGCTTCTCCTCCTGCAAACAGAGCCGGAGCAATACTACGAGCGGGATTTACCGATGTTCCCGTAATAGGGATACACACAATATGAACCAACACCAAAGTAAGACCGATAGCCAATCCTGCGAAATTGCCCGCTCCTTTTTTCTCATCGGTCGCACCCAATACCACCAATACAAAAATAAACGTAAAGATTGTCTCGGCGATGAATGCCTGTAACATTTCTCCGTCTCCGAAACTATTGGCTCCCGTCGTAGTCACTCCCGATGAACCGCCCGTAGAAACCAAAGCATAAATAATAGACGATCCAATAATCGCTCCGATTATCTGAAAGACCATATACATGGCGGCATCCTTCCCGTTCATTCGTTTAGACAACCATACACCCAACGTAATAGCCGGATTGATGTGGCAACCCGATATACCGCCAATTGTATAAGCCATAGCAATCACAGAAAGGCCGAATGCCATAGCAACGCCCAACGTTCCTACTCCCGCACCGCAAGCAGCTGCTATATTGCCCGCAAATACAGCACTTCCACAACCCATCAACACGAGTACCATAGTACCCACCATCTCTGCCAAATACTTTTTCATGATTTTAATGTTTTTCTGGTACAATATGCACCTATTAGCAAATTTGTTAATAAACTATATAACCATTTAAGGTTTTCTATTACAAAGGAAAAAATAAATTTTGAACTTCCCAAAGATTTCTATTTTTTCGTATTTTTGGAATCATTTTCAAATAAGCGATAATCTACAAACAAGAGGACTATCATCAAATATCAAATTAATTATACGATTATGAAGATAACAGAAATTACAAATGGTATACATTATGTAGGAGTAAATGACCGGTGTAAATATAAATTCGAAAATCTTTGGCCGCTTCCATACGGAGTATCCTATAATGCTTACTTGATAACCGATAAAAAAAATGTATTAATAGATACCGTGGATGCCGCTTATACCGATAGACTACTCGACAACATAGCCGAGATTATCGGGGACGGGAAAATAGATTATCTCATAATCAACCATATGGAACCGGATCATTCTGCCTCGATACAATTTATTCGTCAAAAATATCCTCAAATGACAATTGTAGGCAATGTCAAAACCCTCGAAATGGTCAAAGGATATTATGGAATAGACGACAATACTCTTTGTATTAAAAACGGAGAATCCTTGTCTATCGGGAAAAGGACTCTCACATTTCATCTTACGCCGATGGTTCATTGGCCCGAGACAATGATGACCTACGTTAACGAAGACAAATTGATTTTTTCAGGGGATGCCTTCGGCTGCTTCGGTACTTTGGACGGAGGCATTACAGACAGTCAATTAAACACGGATAAGTATTGGAGCGAAATGGTGCGTTACTACTCCAATATCGTGGGGAAATACGGGCCAGCCGTACAAACGGCACTGAAAAAACTATCCGACATAGAAATCAAAACGATTTGTTCCACACACGGACCCATATGGGAAAAAGAAATAACCAGAGTCATTGGCATTTATGATCGCCTAAGTCGATATGAAGGTGAACCGGGTGTTGTTATCGCTTATGGCAGTATGTACGGGCATACCGAACAGATGGCCGAAGAAATAGCTCGTGAACTAGCAGCCAACGGAATCAAAGAGATTGTACTCCACAATGTTTCCCACGAAGACCCATCGTATATCCTCCAAAACATATTCCGCTACCGGGGGCTCATTATAGGCAGCCCTACTTATTCTAACAGATTATTTCCGGCAGTCGAAACCCTCACCGAAATGATTGCTACACGGGATATCAAGAATCGCACGTTTGCCTATTTCGGTTCTTTCACTTGGGCCGGTGCGGCAATAAAACACCTCGCCGCATTCGCCGAATCCATGAAATGGGAAACTATCCCCTGCTGTATAGAAATGAAACAAAGCATTACTCCGGCTATAAAGGAGCAATGTAGAAACCTTGCACAAGAAATGGCAGCTCGGTTAACTCGATGATTCAACAAATCCAATAAAAGAACGGGAAAGAATAAAAATTCTTTCCCGTTCTTTTATACTCAAAATCATTCCTATTAACGATCACTTTTTCTGAACAAACGTTTATACCACGGAATAACATATTCCGACCGCGAAGAAGCATATCCATAACCATATTTTCCGCCACCATATTGGCGATATGAATAAGTCCTTGAATTCATATTCACATCATTCAAAATAAGATAAACCGGCACATTGATACGCTTATTGTCAATCCATGCGTTCAACATCTCGATCGATGCTTTATTCGTATAGTTAGCCCTCGCTACATAAATAACCACATCGATAGCCCGGGTCAACAAAAATGAATCGGATACCATACCCAACGGTGCTGTATCCAAAATCACATAATCATAATGGGATCGTGCATAATCGACCAACTGCTCAAAACGAGAACTCATCAACAATTCGTTCGGATTAGGAGGAACAGGCCCTGCCGGCAAAACGTCCAAATTAGAATCAATTCCAGAAGATTGAATAAGAGCCGAAAGATCAGAATCTCCACCCGACAAATAGGTAGTAACACCCCTCATATTGGACATTTGGAAATGCTGAGCCAAACGAGGACGTCGTATATCCACACCTATCAGAAGCACCCGTTTTCCCGTTAGGGCAAAACTCAAAGCCATATTGCAAGAAACGAATGTCTTTCCTTCATGCATTACCGACGATGTTACCGCTATCACCTTTTTCTCTGGACCAGTAAGGACAAACTGTAAATTATTCCTCAACAATCGGAATAGTTCGGCAATGGGCTCCACACTCTTTTTCTCAACCACAAAAAATTTATTTCCCGGCTTCTTAGATATCTCAGCCAAAACAGGTATGGAAGTAAGACGTTCTAGCATTTTCTTATCTTTCAACACAGGGAATAACAACATTCTGAGGTAAATCACAAATGCCGGCAACAAAACGCCCAATAAAACAGCAGCACAAAGCAGCAATATTTTCTTAGGAGAAACTGGTTCTCCCGTAGAATCCGGATCGTCGATAATGCGTGCTACCGGTACGGTCATACTTTTGGCCAATGCATTCTCTTCTCTTTTTTCCAACAAGAATACATACAGATTATCCTTTATCCTTTGCTGACGCATAATATCGGATAATTCCCGCTCGTATTGAGGTACGTTCTTAATCTTGTCTTCGATAATCTTATCCTGACGGGATAAATCTCTCTTTTTAATTTCTACTCCTTTACGAATGCTTTCGACACCTTTCAGTACCAATGACCTTTGAGTCTGTATATCTCTCGTCAACTCAACGATAACAGGATTGGATTCCGATGATGAATGTAATAATCTTTCTCGTTGTTGCAGACTTTTATTATATTCTCCTATTAATTTAGCTAAATCTTTATCGTCAATTCCCAACGCAGGAATGGGCATATATTCATTTTGAGGTATCGATAAAAATTTCTCTACATAATCGACAAGGCTTTTCTGCAACTCCAACTCGGCCAACTTCTCATCGGTAAATCCGGTTTGCTCCAAATATAATTTCGCCTCAGACGAAATATCAATCAAATTATTATGACGGCGATATTCTTCTACTCGCGCCTCTACAACCGATAAATCTTTTGAAATAGAATCCAAACGAGCATCAATAAACTGTTGCGTTTTTTCAGTCCCTTGATTTTTTTGCTTGGCCGCATCGATATTATAAAAATCGACCAGTGTTTTTATAAAATCCTCACCCGCTTTTATTACCGGAGTTCGGTATACGACCTTCAAAATCGTTGCATCTTTCGAAGCAAAAGCCACTGTCAAATTTCCGGCAATAGACTTACTCACGCTTCTCGGATTCGATAAAGATATATTCAACGTTTTATCCACGGTAGGAATCGTATCGCCAGTATATCTTAGTCGGATAAATCCCTTGTGAAAAGGTATGGAATATGGAAAAGTTTCGACCGTAGTGTTACAAATTTCTACCTCATCGCCCCTCACATTTCGAGTCTTCGCCTCCAAATGGAATACTCCGTTTTGCGGTTTTATTCTAATATTCAAAGAAGCCTTTAACGAACGCACATCAATCGAATCAAGAACTGCTTCTATCGGAGTCTCTTCATACAATGGAACATTTCTCAAAAAAGAATTCCAAGAATAAGACGTGTACAAATTAAGAGCTTCGACGACATCTGTAATCTGATTTTTCGAACGTAAGACTTCTATTTCATTATCTATATTTTTCTTATAGGAAGATAGTCCTAGGCTTTCCAATAATATATTGCTGTTATCTCCTTTATTGTCTTGAATATATACTGCAGATGTGACCTCATAAACCGGAGTCTGCCTGAAACAATAAAACATTACCGCCACAGCAAGTACGACCACGCTGGCCACAAACCATTTCCAATATGAAATACATTCTAAAAAGAAGCCCGTAACATCAAATGCCTCTTCCGATGCATTTTTTACAGATGTATTCTGCTTATCTTCCATAAAACTTTTATTTCGAAATACTCCAAGCTGTAATAATAAGGTTAGCGATAGTCAATAAAATTGAAGTCGCGCTAAAAATCAATGAAGTCGTGGGAGGTACGACAACAGCAGAATTGGCTTTGGATTTGTTTGGTTGAACATACAATACATCATTCTGCTGTAAATAAAAATAAGGCGAAGATATCAAATTCTTATCATTCAAATTTATTCTCGCTATACTCTTAGTTCCATCTGAATTTACCCTCACCAACAGCACATTATCCCGGCGACCTGTTATAGCCAAATCTCCGGCCAAAGCGATCGCATCCAATATACTCACTCGTTCGTTTTCTATGGTAAACAATCCCGGTCTATTCACATCTCCTAATACCGATATAGAAAAGTTTTGTATCCACACAGTCACTTGGGGTAGTTCATTCAGATATTCGGGATAAAGGAGCTCTTGAATCAAATGTTCTACCTCCATCTTACTTTTTCCAGCTACGTGAATACGCCCAATCACCGGGAAATCGATATTACCCGCCTGATCAATCAAATAATATTCAACGGCTTTCGATGCATTTCCTCGCAGATAAGCCTCTCCTTGCATCAACCTCTTGTTAAACGGGATAACAACCTCTTGATTCTTAGCCACTACCGATATATCTATAATATCCCCCGGAGCTAAAACAGGAGAAGACTGAACCGTCGCAGCATTCAATACTTCGGCAGGTATATCTTCAATATCAACCATATAGGGAACATTCTTCGAAGAAGAACAAGACGTTATCCCCCAAAGAAGTATCATAAAAAACGTCAAATACAAATATCTCATTATGTGCTCTGTTTCTAAATAATGGCCCAATTATATAATCGCCATGCAAAAATAACACTTTTTACATGGCGAACAATATTTTTATCAGAAAAACCACGATTCAAACGCGATTCATGACATTGCACAACAAAGCCCGTTCCCTCTTCACTATCGCTAAACAAAGAGAACGGGCTCAACAATAATTCCCCTTTTTCAGAAATTATATTGAATCATTGCATTGATTCGATTGGCCTGACCATCTTCCCTATTTATATTGGAACGATGACCATAAAGATATTCAAGCCCAATACTACAATCGGGAGTTAAATTATAAAAAGCGTTCCCGACAATATATTGAGCATATCGATAGGAATTTTCCGAGAGCGACCCGGTTTTGCTGTATAATCTACTTTGACTATAAGATGCCGAAATAAAGAATTTTTGAGAGAATGAATACCGTATGCCAGCCACATAGCCTAATGTTTCTGGTGCATAAAGTTTTCCTTGATTATCGGGGTCTGGAATCAAATCGAAACCCTTCCCATTCAAACCGTTCAAGTATCTATCGTATCCTCGTCCATAAACCCCTTGATAATACAGCATTACCTTCGGTGTAATATTAGCTAATCCCGAAAGTTGCACGGCCCAACCCAAAACAGATTTATTTCGAGAGGCCATCAAATCTCGATAGGACAAACCCCGTATAAGACCAGAGACTCGTATATGATTGTTCCCTTCGTTCCAACCATACTGGACATAAAACGGGATATCGGGCATACGCTGACGAATAGCCATATTGTTACCATCACTTAGCGTATAAGTCACCGAAGGTGCTTCGGCCGCCAATGCCACCTGCCAATGTTTACTTAAATCAAGAGTATAACGCAACATAACATTACGCACACTAGTCATACCATTTGGACCTTCATAATCGATTGTAGGAGGAGCTGCTGCGGGATCCACAAAGGTACTCCAAGTCTGTCCGACTAAAAAGCCGCGGGCATTCACATAAGCCTGTCTGAGACGAAAACCGTAATCCTGTCCTCCCCGAAAATCACTTTCTACATAAACGGTATATTTTCCTAATACAGAATTGGCCCCGACTAATTTCAAAAACAGACGAGTGGTAGAAGCATCCATTTGATACTGATTACGTTCCGCCGGATTACGGGGAACAGGGATATCGTATGTCACAAAATCCCGGTTAGGCAGAGCCCCATCAAAATCATAGGAAGCGGTAGCCTTTACATAACCACCTATACCCAATGCCGCACGCCCTTTACGATCTATCAGCAAAAAACGAGGGGCTCGCGGGTCTTGGAAATGCAATAACCGAGTGTCGTAAAACATCGCCATCAATTCGTCATTCGGAGGGGTTTCCCCCCACAAAAGAATTACTCGAGCCGGCGACTGTGAAGGGCCTTGACAAACACACTCTTCTACAACGACATCGGTCTGTTTATCCATTTTATTATCAGCCTGTACCGATAATAATGCCGTCACCAAAAAACAGGAACAAGAAACAAATAATTTTTTCATACTTTCTTGGGATTTAAACGTTTCATCGATAATTAAAACAACGAGGTACATGAATTGTTGAAACAATCGTAAAAATAAGTACCTTTGTATTTTGAATAAATCCCCATAATTATGGAAACAATTACTTTATTCTTAACCCCCGAATTCGATACGATCAGGGACGAAATGGGCTACGATGAGAACGACGATTTCGATGCCTACGACATTCTATTCCAACAAGGTTATGACGGAGAAATGATAGAAGTAGAAGAAAATGAAATCTTCGAAATCCCAGAGGGGTACATAGCGACTATACAAGCAACGGATACGAACGACGAATTTTATATACTCGACGAGGGAGAAGACGTTTTCGAGAAAGAAGATTTCCAAACAGAAACATTACGAGAAGGACAATATCGATATGATGCCGCCGAGAACATTTTCTGGAAAATCAACGACGAACCAAGCGACCTCTCCTTTTAACTATTTACGATAAAAAGATGAATCCACTTCAACCAGAGATACACCCTCTCACCCCATTTCTTCCACCCAATGCCCGGCTCCTATTGCTAGGAAGTTTTCCGCCTCCCCGCAAGCGCTGGTCGATGGATTTTTTCTATCCCAATTACACCAACGATATGTGGAGAATTTTTGGGCTTATTTTCTTCGATGACAAAGATCATTTTGTAGATATAGAAAAGAAAAAATTCCGTAAAGACAACATCGAACAATTTCTGCGGGAAAAAGCCATTGCTGTAAGCGATACGGTAGCCGTTGCCAATCGCCTAAACGGAAATGCCTCGGACTTAACCCTCGAAGTCGTCGAGCCATTAAATCTGGCCGGAATACTCGATCAAATTCCTCTCTGTCATACTCTGGTGACCACAGGACAAAAGGCAACCGACACATTACTTTCTATCACAGGTTCATTGGCTCCGGCGATCGGAGGGTTCGTCGATTTTCTTTACCATAATCGCCACCTCCGGCTTTACCGTATGCCCTCCACTTCCCGCGCTTATCCCAAGCCTCTAACCGATAAGGCGGAAATATACCGTACCATTTTCCAAAACTTCGAGCAATAGCCATATTAAAATACGATTACATTTTCACAAAAATTCAAATTTGTAACACGAATATATTACCTTTGCAGCCATAAAAGTGCAAATTTTATAATCCTTTTTTATGGAATCATTATCTTTCATTCAGTGGTGTCTCGATAATTTAAACTACTGGACTATTACATTTCTAATGATGATAGAAAGTTCCTTTATTCCTTTCCCTTCCGAAATCGTCATTATACCGGCCGCATATAAAGCCGCTTACGGAGAATTAAACATGTATTTGGTGGTTATCTTCGGGACTCTCGGAGCAGACCTCGGTGCAATCATTAATTACTATTTAGCCCGTTGGATTGGACGTCCGCTCGTTTATAAATTCGCCAACAGCCGCATCGGACATATCTGTCTGCTCGACCAGAAAAAAGTCGAAACAGCCGAACGCTATTTCGACAAGCATGGTAGTATATCCACCCTCATCGGAAGACTGATACCGGCTGTACGTCAACTTATTTCTATACCGGCAGGATTGGCACGTATGAAATTCTCCAAATTTATTCTTTTCACGACTCTTGGCGCCATGTGTTGGAATATCGTATTGGCCGCCATAGGATATGGATTCCATGCTGTTATCCCCGAAGACGAACTTATCTCGAAAGTACAGATGTATAGCCACGAAATACTCTATATACTCATCGCTATTTGTGTATTTATCGTAGGATTTCTCATTTATAAGGGAATGAAAAAGTTGAAATAAGCATATTTCCACTTGTAAAAATACGAACAGCTATGCGATAATCGCATAGCTGTTCGTATTTATTGAATGATACAATACATAGGGTATGACTACACATAACCAATGACCCACTTTTCCCTCTTGCATCCCATCAATAAATATCTATCTTTGCAACTACGAAGATAGGATTCGGTTAGGCATAGCCAAATCGGATACAATATTTCCGCTTGTCTCTACACTCACCTTTCACTATCTTTGTAAAATCCTTTGAAAATGAAAATTCGATACACAATTTAGAGAAACGGTAATCATGATAGAAACCGAACTTTGCACTTTCACACTCGAAGCCTGCCAAATAGCCGCCGATATGGGTATCACCCGTGTAGAACTGTGTGCATCTCCTTATGAGGGAGGCACTACCCCATCGGCCGCATTCATTCGCATGGCTCGTCGAATTCCTCATTTGAAACTGAGTGTAATGATTCGTCCCCGTGGCGGAGACTTCCTCTACTCCGACAAAGAATTTCACCAAATGCTCGAAGAAATTAGTTTTGCCCATGACTGCGGAGCAGATTGTGTGGTAGCGGGAATACTCACTTCCGACGGACGAGTAGACGAAATCCGCACAGCAGAATTGGTCGCCGCAGCCAAAGAAATGGAATTTACATTCCACCGGGCTTTCGACATGACCTGCGATACCAACGAAGCCCTCGAAGCCCTCGTGAGAGTCGGTTGCTGTCGGGTACTCACTTCGGGAGGACGTAACACAGCACCGGAAGGAATCAAGAACATTCATTCGTTAGTCAAAGCCTCCGCAGGACGAATAGCCGTAATGGCAGGAAGCGGAGTGAATGCATCGAACGTCAAACTGCTTGCCGACACCGGAGTGGATGCCATACATTTCAGTGCTCGAAACTTAACAGAAAGCCGTATGACCTATAAAAATCCGTCGATCTCAATGGGCGGAGTACAGGGGATTCCCGAATATGCATCAATCGGAATCGACCCAACCATGATTCGTAATATTCTGAACCAACTAATCTAAAAACGACTCTCACATGAGAAAAGAAGCTCCATTTTTTCTACTGCTTGTCGGGTTGATTTGCTCATTCTCTGCCTGTACCTCTGGTATCTCAACCGATTATAAACGACAACTCGAAACCGTTTTAAACCAGTCGTCTCGTGCAGATAGCCTAAGATTACTATTACACAAAACGCCACACGACGAACAAGAAGCGATGGCTTACCTGATAGTTTGGATGCCACAGGGAGACCGCGACACGATGAATCTCGATCTTTTAAAAGAGAACGTGGCATACGCCTGTCGGGTTCGGTCTGAATTTTCATGGACAAAAGCACTACCAGACTCTATCTTCCTCAACGAAGTTTTGCCCTATGCCGTGGTAGATGAAACTCGGGACTCGTGGAGACAAAATTTTTATAATCGTTTCGCTCCTCGTGTAGCCAAATGCACAGACATACGAGCGGCCATCGACACAATAAACCGAATTATCCCCGAAGTGGTCGGAGTGGAATACAACACGCTTCGGGAAAAGACCAACCAAAGTCCTGCTGAATCGATAAGGCAAGGTATGGCTTCCTGTACCGGGTTATCCATTCTTTTGGTCGACGCATTTCGCTCCGTAGGTATTCCGGCTCGTTTTGCAGGGACTGCCGCTTGGCACGACAATCGAGGTAACCACAGTTGGACAGAAGTTTGGATAGATGGGACATGGTTCTCCACAGAATATTATCAACCTCCTGCACTCGACAAGGCTTGGTTTATGGCCGATGCCGGAAAATCAGTATCGGGAGACCATACACACGGAATTTATGCTGTATCGTTCTGCCCTACGGGAGACTGGTTTCCAATGGCGTGGAATGAAGAGGCACGCAGTGTTCATGGTATCGATGTATCGCAACGTTATCGAGATATATACACCGAATCGACCCAAATCCTTACGAAACAAGGGACCCATACGAATGTGACTTTCATGATGTTCCGAGATAAACGGCATAGCTCCGATTCCGGCGATCGAGTAGAATCTAATGTCGATGTATTTTGCAATGGCGTACAAGTGGGTGGAGGCCGCACAGCCGGTCCTTTGCAAGATATGAACGATGCTCTGAGTTTCTTATTGGAAAAAGGCCATACTTATACATTCGCCTACGAGAACAGCCGAGGTGAAAAAACAACGGTTGAAGTTTTAGTAGGTAACGACCCGATGACAGTCAAAGGTTATATGCAATAATCTGATAACGGATTAAACCTCCCGGAGCTGAAAAAACGGCTCAGTAGAAAATCAGAGGGGATTGTGGTTTTATACATCTAACCCCTCTCCTCAGAAACTATCATTTCTTCGATCTCTCCCCTATATTTTACGTTGCAAAACACAGGGGAGAAATTTAGAATGTTTTATATTATTGTATAGAAAACTCGTCGGATTGTAACGAAATAAAAAATGTTCCACCCTCCTCCTCTGCACACGAATATGCGATAGGGGCTATCCCATATATTTCCTTTTACAACTGCCTCAATCGAGCAATCGTATCGATAGGATTATCCGAGTGGAAAACAAAACTACCGGCAACCAATGCATCGGCCCCTGCCTCAACTAATTGCCGACCGGTATCCAAATTTACCCCGCCATCTATCTCTATAACCGCATGCGAATTTCTACGAGCAATCATCTCTTTCAAATCCCTCACCTTATCCAATATGCGAGGAATGAATTTCTGCCCGCCGAAGCCGGGATTTACCGACATCAACAAAACCAAATCGACATCTTCGATAATATCCTCCAACAAGGACACCGGTGTATGAGGATTCAATGAAACTCCGGCCTGCATACCTGCTGCATGTATCTGCTGAACAACCCGATGAAGATGTGTACATGCCTCATAATGAACCGTCATAATAGCTCCGCCCACACGCTTGACTTCTGGTATAAACTTTTGAGGCTCGACGATCATCAAATGCACATCAAGAGGTTTTTCACATCGCCGATTCACAAATTCCAACACCGGAAACCCGAAAGAAATATTCGGGACAAACACACCGTCCATCACATCGATATGCAACCAATCGGCGGCACTAGCATTTATCATATCTATCTCATTGTTCAGATTTCCAAAATCTGCCGACAACAACGATGGAGAAATTATCACACTCATATTTTTTACGTATAAACGATTTTTTCGGTATCATACAGACACTCCGTCTGCTTTCGTATTCACACAAATATAATACAGAGCAAATACAGAACAGGTCTGTTGAGTTTCAACGAATCTTAACTCTCGTCAAAGGTAATACAAATGAGAGCAAAAACAAATTTATTTAGCATTACAGATGGCTTCCATAATCACATTTTATACAAACGCAGAATTATTCGATATATCCTCGAAAAAAATATTGAGAAACTATCTAATTTACCCTTAATTCCGCAACACTTTGATTTAACTTTATTTATAAGTACCTGAGCAACAAA